>VAPE01024541.1_pt1 | contig 104783 bp, 97 predicted proteins | sample 3393911 | NCBI WGS metagenome assembly VAPE01 (sample SAMN08290436, study PRJNA428436) | hydrothermal vent metagenome | isolation source: Deep-sea hydrothermal vent chimney | place: Atlantic Ocean: South-mid Altantic Ridge
CTCTAGAGTGCCCAACTTAATGATGGCAACTAAAAGTAAGGGTTGCGCTCGTTGCGGGACTTAACCCAACATCTCACGACACGAGCTGACGACAGCCATGCAGCACCTGTCTCTCTGTTTCCTTACGGAAAAAACTATATCTCTATAGCGTTCAGAGGATGTCAAACCCAGGTAAGGTTCTTCGCGTTGCGTCGAATTAAACCACATGCTCCACCGCTTGTGCGGGCCCCCGTCAATTTCTTTGAGTTTTAATCTTGCGACCGTACTCCCCAGGCGGAACACTTAACGCGTTAGCTTGAGCACGGAAAGACATAATCCCCCCATACTTAGTGTTCATCGTTTACAGCGTGGACTACCAGGGTATCTAATCCTGTTTGCTCCCCACGCTTTCGCGCCTCAGCGTCAGAATTGGCCCAGGAAGCCGCCTTCGCCACCGGTGTTCTTCCTAATATCTACGAATTTCACCTCTACACTAGGAATTCCGCTTCCCCCTACCAATCTCTAGTTTAACAGTTTTAAGTGCACTTTTCAGGTTGAGCCTGAAGCTTTCACACCTAACTTATTATACCGCCTACACGCCCTTTACGCCCAGTAATTCCGAACAACGCTTGCACCCCCCGTCTTACCGCGGCTGCTGGCACGGAGTTAGCCGGTGCTTTCTTTGATGATACCGTCAATCCTGTATTATATTAGAATACAGGACATTCTTGTCATCTAACAGAGCTTTACAACCATAAGGCCTTCATCGCTCACGCGGCGTTGCTGCGTCAGGGTTTCCCCCATTGCGCAATATTCCCCACTGCTGCCTCCCGTAGGAGTCTGGACCGTGTTTCAGTTCCAGTGTGGCTGATCATCCTCTCAGACCAGCTAACCATCTTTGTCTTGGTAAGCCATTACCTTACCAACTAACTAATGGTCCATAGGCTCATTTATAAATGATAGCATTGTGAAGAGGCCACCTTTGATACCCCATCTTATGACAAGGTATATTATCCGGTATTAGCAATCCTTTCGAACTGTTATTCCGATCTTATAAGTAGATTACCTATGTATTACTCACCCGTTCGCCACTTTACTTATCCCTTGCGAGACTTTCACGTTCGACTTGCATGTGTTAGGCACGCCGCCAGCGTTTGTTCTGAGCCAGAATCAAACTCTCTATAACAATAAATTATATCGAAATTAACTTGTTTTTTTTTAATGCGTGCTGTTTAGTTCTCAAAGACCAATCTTCTTTGGCGGGCTTTTTAAATGCCCCTTCTCGAAGTGTTTAATCAGTATACAGAATTAGAAAAGTGATGTCAAGCTTTTTCTGAAGAATTTAATTTTATTTTGTATATATTTTTTTTACCAACTTTTATAACAAATTCTTCAGTATTTATAGGCACTAAAACGCTATTAGAATCCGGCCTAATCTCTTTAGTGTTATCTATATTTTTTAAATAGATTTTAACGGCCCCGTGTTTTATTAGTCTTTTTGCCTCGCTGTTGGATTTAACTGCCCCAATATATGTTAGTAAAGACATAATATTCATATTGATAGCTTCCGGCAGAATATCTATGTTCTCTTCGGTGTATTCACTACTGAGTTTAACTGTTTTGATATCATCCGAATTGATTCTTCTTTGGAATATATCTTCGAAATATTTCAAAGCCTTTTCTGCTGCGGACCTGCCATAATATGTTTCAACTATTTCTATTGCAAGCTTCTTCTTGGCATGTATGGGATTAGCCCCTTTATCTATCTCATCTTTTATGATGTTTAGTTCCGAATTCTCTATAACGCTCAGCAATTCATAATATTTAATCATCATTACATCCGATATAGACATAATCTTGCCGAACATATCATTTGGTTCGTCTATCACGCCTATTGAATTTCCGAGCGATTTGCTCATCTTGTTTTTGCCGTCTAGCCCTTCAAGAAGGGGCATGGTCATAACAACCTGCGGAGCAATATTAAAGCTCTTCATAAGCTCCCTGCCGACTATAAGATTAAACTTCTGATCGTTGCCTCCTATCTCAATATCTGATTTTATAAAAACAGAATCCATCCCCTGCAAAAGCGGATAGATAAACTCATGTATAGCTATCGGACGGCTATCGTTAAATCTTTTTTCAAAATCATCCTTTTCAAGCATTCTTTTAACAGTATAATTAGACAATATTTTAACAAGTTCATCTAATTTCAATCGAGATAACCACCAGCTATTAAAAACTATTTTTGTTTTCTCAGGTTTTAATATTTTAAATGCTTGGATTCTATAATTTTTGTAATTATTCAAGACATCTTCCTTTGATAATGGTTTCCTTGTTTCCGATTTACCCGTTGGATCGCCAATCATAGCCGTAAAATCGCCTATAACAAAAAATACCTGATGCCCGTATTCCTGAAAAGTTTTCAGCTTATTTAGTAAGACCGTATGCCCCAAATGTATATCTGGAGAAGTGGGATCAAATCCTGCTTTAATTTTTAACGGTAAATTGTACTTTATAGAGTGCAATAATTTATTGTAAAGTTCGTCTTCCTTGATGAGCTCGGTACAACCCCTTTGCACCGCATCCATTTGCACTTTGATCTTGTTTTCTATTTCCGATTTCTTGTTGTTAGCATTCATAAACAAATCACCCTTAAAAAAAACCCTATTCTTTTGAAAATTAATACGCATCAATACAAATACTTTGAATATTTTTGCTTAGTTTTGTTTTTTTATCAATAACTACCAGGACCCCGTTTAAAATAATATCTTTCTCTTCAGGAACAAATCTACCGGGCATTCCTGTTAAATATCTTTTAATTGCAATATCTTTATCTGTTCCGACAACCGAATATTTAGAACCTACCATGCCGGCATCTGTAATGTATGCCGTACCCATAGGTAAAATAATGGCATCGTTTGTCTGAACGTGTGTATGTGTCCCAATTAAAACCGATATCTCACCATCTAAATACAATGCCAACGCCTGCTTTTCAGATGTCGCCTCCGCATGAAAATCTATCATTACGGCACTTACGGAATCATAAATTTTATTAATAATATTTTTTGCCACAACAAACGGAGATTCCGTTAATCCCTTCATAAAGACCCTTCCTTCTAGATTAATAACCCCTATTTTTCTACCTAATTTGGAAGAAAATACTCCGTAACCAACACCGGGAGACAGAGGTGAGTAATTTGCCGGTCTTAAAAGCTTGTGTTGCTCTGTAATGTAAGGAATAATAGATCTCTGGTCCCAGATATGATTTCCAGAGGTTATAACATCAATACCTAATCCTAATATAAACTCTGCTATATCGGGAGTTATCCCCATTCCGTGTGCAGCATTTTCCCCATTTGCCACAATAAACTCAGGATTATATTTATCAATGATACCGCCGATAAGCCCTTCAAGCGCCGACCTTCCCGGTTTTCCTATTATGTCTCCTATAAAAAGAATTTTTATATCTTCATCATCTAGCAAATTCCGTTGCCCTCGTTTCTCTGATAACAGTTACTTTAATCTGTCCCGGATATTGAAGCGACGATTCTATTTTTTTAGCAATATCCTTTGATAACATTATCGAATCATCATCTGATATTTTTTGACTCTTAACGATGGCTCTAACCTCTCTTCCTGCCTGAATAACATAGCTCTTAGCAACACCGTTGAATGAATTAGCTATAATCTCAAGATCCTCCAGCCTCTTCACGTAAGTTTCAAGCACTTCTTTCCTAGCACCAGGTCTTGCAGCGCTTAAAGCGTCTGCAGCAGATACCAAAACATCCAAAATACTATTTGGCTCTTCATCATAGTGGTGAGCAGCTATAGCATGGACTACTTTAGGCGATTCGCCAAATTTTTTGACAATATCGGCACCTATGACAGCATGAGAACCTTCAATCTCATGATCAACGGCTTTTCCTATGTCATGTAATAATCCTGCTCTTTTTGCCTGTTTTACGTTAACACCAAGCTCAGATGCCATTATCCCGCATAAGAAAGCAACCTCTACCGAATGATTGTATACATTTTGAGAAAAACTTGTCCTATATTTTAATCTTCCTAAAAATTTGAGGATTTCAGGATGGATCCCGTGCACCCCAACATCGAAAGTAGCCTGCTCTCCAGCTTCTTTCATTGCAAGATCAAGCTCTTCTTCTACTTTCCTAACTACATCTTCTATCCTGGCAGGATGAATCCTTCCGTCAACTATTAATTTTTCCAAGGAAAGCCTGGCAATCTCTCTTTTAATAGGGCTAAAAGATGATAGGATAACGGCCTCAGGGGTTTCATCAATTATAAAATCAACGCCTGTTGCGGCTTCCAACGCCCTTATATTCCTACCTTCTCTCCCAATTATCCTACCCTTCATATCGTTATTGGGAAGCTGAACCGATGATATGGATTTTTCGGACACATAATCACCGGCATATCTCTGAATCGCCAGTGCTATGATATCTTTAGATTTTTTATCGGCAATTTCTTTTGCCTCGTCTTCTATTTTCCTTATAGACTTTGCCGCTTCGTGCTTAGCCTCCTCCACAATTGAATTTATAAGAGAATTTTTGGCATCCGCAACTGTCATACCTGATATCTTTTCTAATTCCAATATCTTATCTTTTAATGCCTCCTCTATTCTTTTTTCTTTATCAGCTATCGCTTTTTCAGATTGGATTAATCCCCTTTCTCTTCTAAGAGAATCGAATTCTTTTTTCTCAATTGTTGCTATTTTTTTTTCAAGGTTATCTTCCTTAAACGATAACCTTTTTTCTAGTTGACTCAATTCTCTCTTTTGGAATCCGATCGCTTCATCAGTAATTTCCTTTAATCTAATAGCTTCGGTTTTAGCAGTCAAAAGTGAATCTTTTTTAATGTCCTCAGCATTTTTTTTGGCCTCTTTGATAATCAAATCAGCCTTAGATTTAGCATTACTTAATAAAATCCTATCAATAATGTATTTAACAATATATCCTGCAATAAAAAACAAGAAGGAAAGCCCAATCATCATACCTACCAAAACACCATTTAACATTATTTTATCTCCCTATGATTATCAATTTTTTACCTTAATAAAACCGTTCTCCGTGAGCAGGTAATGCATTCTTACATCATTGTCGTTGCAATCCAATTCATCATCAAACATTAATTGAAAATTGTAACAAACGCCGATAAATAAAGAATTTAGCGCTTGGTTAAGCGCTAAATCATAACACCCCTTTCCGTAACCTACTCTGTTTCCGAGCATATCAAATGCAACCCCCGGTACAAAAAAAACATCAACTGCATCTATGTCTATAGAACGACCGTCTTTTTGACACGGTATACCATAGTCATCTTTTTTCATTGTACCAATACTTTCGAATTTATTGAAACAAATATATTTTCCTTTAGAATATTGAGGAAGATAAAAGTCAATATCTTTATTCGTATCTAATCTAATGATATATTCCATTTTTACTTCATTTTTTATGCTCATATAAATCGCCACACTCTTAAAAGAATTATTTTGCACGAAAGAGTAAGCACTAGCGGTAATATTTAAGCTTAGGCGGTGAACATCGTCTGGGCTTAAATTAATGCGTTTTTCAATAACTTTTTCTCTTGCAATACTTTTTCTAATCATATTTTATTCTTATAGAAATAATATTTATGAATCAATAAATTTAAATAAATTATAAAAGGATATTCATAAAGAGGATGATATAAAAAAACCCCGCATGTGCCGAAGCGGTCCCAAAATTAGACCTATTTTAAAATAGGTGGTAATCGTATACCTAATGAATCAAGAATCAAAGTTACCTAAGTTTCTGTATCAAAAAAGCAGTGACAATCCCATTCTATCCAACTGTTGGGTCAATTTCAAAAACCTAACATCAAACACCGCAGGGCATCTCATAACACAGAATTACAACCTAGTCTAAAGAGAACTGGTTATATAGTTATGTATATTGCTAACTTTATCTAAAACTCTTTTACTTTCGCTACTAATCCTAGTCTCACTGGACATAAAATCGTCGGCTATGTTAAGCGCGGTCAAAACTGCAACATTAAACGAGTCAACCGATTTAGTCCGCCTCACAACCTGGTCTGCCTTTGCATTCACGTAGGCAGCCAACTGCTCTAAATACTTTCTGTCTTTATCGCTATTTATAACAAACTTATGGTTCATTATAGAAAGTTCTACCAATGAATTGCACTGCGATTCATCTTCACTCATAGCTCTATTGATTCCAAATTTGTCATTATGTCATCGACCTTTTTCACTATTGTATCATTTTCTGTTTCATCTCGGACAATCTTATTTTTTAGTTCATTAATCTCGTCATCTTTAGCCTTAAGCTCTACTAAAAGCCTGTCCCGTTCAATTTTTATTTTTTCAAATGATTCCTTAATTAAAATAACTTTTTCTTCAATTGCATTAAGATTATTAATATCCATTTTTCTGAATCCTATAAATAATTCGTTCATAAGTTTAAATAACTATTTAAAATACACAACGGACTATGCCGATGTGTAAAGATGAGCATACGGCCGAGCGCTTGAGGGGACAACCTTATAAAAGGGCTCACTCGTGATATCGTCATAAGAAATATTAAAATCATCCGTATACTCCAATAAATACCGTTTTAAAAAAGCCATATCGTTGTCGTCTGCTTCACACAACTCCACCTCTTTTGAATATTTTGAGAAATCTATTTTTTTACGCAGATATATAACCCCTCCATGCATACCCGTAGCAAAATAATCACCATATGCACACGCATCGTCTGTATTATTTAATCCTAACAAAACGATTACGCCTCCTGCCATGTATTCAGCAAAAAAACTACCTACCTTTCCGCCGATAATTATAATTGGCAACTGCTCGTCATATCCCTTCATATGTATTCCAATCCTATATCCCGCATTTCCCAAGATATAAATCCTACCGCCTCTCATGCCGTACCCAACTACATCCCCTGCATCGCCTTTTATTAAAATTTTACCGGCATTCATCGTATTGCCAATATTATCTTGCACATTACCATTCACTATTATAGTCGGACCATCCATAAAGACACCGAGATCATTGCCCGGAACGCCGTTTATATTAATAATTATATCGTCACCTTTAATGCCGTCCCCTATATAATATTGCCCGTTTACATTCTCAAGAAAAAACTTTTTGACCCCTTTCGCCACGCTTTCTCTGATCAGTTTATTAAGATCCCTATAATGCATTCCGTTCGCATCTATCGTTATCATATTTCTATCTAACTCTCCTTTTATCTTTTGTTTAAATCTCTTTTTAGCCATTCGTCGCGACCTAATGCCGTCACATGTCTATAACCCTGCATGTTTTATTCCCAACACTTTTAACTCCACATCTGTTAATTCAACACCTCTCAACCTTTCCCTTGAACCCCTTAGGCTTTCTATGGAATTGACACCCATTGCCCCTAAAACCTCTTGAATTTCATGGCTCCATGCAGAGATAAGATTATACAATCTTTCACCATAAACCTCAGGGTCTAAGCGCCTGACAAGCTCCGGTCTTTGTGTGGTTATCCCCCAACTACAGTTACCCGTATTACATTTTCCGCATACGTGACAACCCATTGCAATAAGGACTGCCGTTCCAATCGCAACGGCATCAGCGCCAAGAGCAATTGCCTTCACGGCGTCTGCGCTTGATCGTATGCTGCCGGCGGCAATAATAGAGGCTTCATTTCTGATTCCTTCTTCCCTGAGCCTTTCGTCAACCTGGGCAAGCGCAAGCTCTATAGGAATTCCTACATTATCTCTAATTATATTCGGGGCCGCTCCAGTACCACCTGAATATCCATCGATGTATACTATATCCGCTCCTGCCCTAACTACCCCGCTAACTATAGCGGCAATATTATGAACGGCGGCTACCTTAACAGAAATCGGTTTCTTATAATCTACAGCTTCTTTTATCGCAAAAATAAGTTGCCTTAAATCTTCAATGGAATAAATATCATGATGAGGAGCAGGTGAAATAGCATCTGTCCCTACTGGAATCATTCTTGTTCTTGATATCTCTAATCCTATTTTTTCACCAGGCAAATGCCCCCCTATCCCGGGCTTGGCACCCTGTCCTATTTTTATTTCAACAGCCACACCGCTATTTAAATAATCTCTGTGAACACCGAACCTTCCGGAGGCTACTTGAACAATAATATTTTTGCCAAATGGAACTAAATCGTCATGTAAGCCACCCTCACCAGTATTCATAACTATCCCTAGTGCCCTAGCCGCTAAAGCCATAGCCTTTTGTGCATTTAATGAAATAGAACCATACGACATTGCACCGAAAACAAATGGGGTTTGCAACTCAATTTGCGGAGGCATCACTGTTTTTAAGATAGGTTCGCCATCCTCATTGAAATCAATATCTATTTTAGATGGTTTTTTGCCAAGATAAGTTTTGAGTTCCATCGGTTCGCGTAACGGATCTATTGACGGATTAGTAACCTGACACGCATCCAGAAGTATATGATCAAAATATTTTTTATGCTTAAAGGTTGTACCCATTCCGGAAATGACAATGCCGCCAGTTTCAGACTGTCTCCATATATTTTTAATATTACTCTCTTTCCAATTATTGTTTTCTCTAATAACCGTAGGATTTTTAATAACGGAAATAGCACCCTCTGGACAATATACGTAACATCTGCCACAGGCTACACATTTGGAGTGATCGGCAATAATCTTATCACCACCAAAACTATATGTTCCCCACCCGCAATTCTGAATACATCTTTTACACCTTACGCACTTTGTATGGTCTATCAGCGCAAGATACTCTGATTGCATATTTGAAAAAGAGGACTTTATCATAAGCCAATGACCCCCTTTTCCTGAGGCGTTTCTGTTTCAAACTTGACTATAATGGCCCCCCCTGCGTCAGGAGACCAGACCCTATCAGGATTAGGACAAACCACCCTTATAGCTGCCTCCTCTGATGCTACATAGGTAAAATCCCCCATTACAGCAGATACTAGCGGTCTTAACTTGATCCTATCATTCATTGCAACCATGCCGCCGGAATGACCGAACACGATAGCAAATGGACCGTTTAATAAGGCACTGCCATATATCTGCCTGAGAGCAGTCAATAATTCTTTTCTTTCACTACTCATTTCGTCAATATCGCGGTAAAAAGGCGCCGCCAACACTAGAGTTGCAAGCTCGATTGAAAGACCATGTTTTCTGATTAGAAGGTCCAAAATATAGGCTATAACCTCCGTGTCCGTCCTCAACGAAAGTTTATATTTATACATCTCGAGATATCTCTTGTTAATACCATAAGACGATATTTCACCATTATGCACAATAGACCAGTCAAGCAAGGTAAACGGGTGCGCTCCACCCCACCAACCTGGTGTGTTAGTAGGAAAGCGGTTATGTGCCGTCCACATATAACCCTCTACTTCATCTAACTTGTAAAAATCGGCTATGTCCTCGGGATATCCGACACCTTTGAACGCTCCCATATTTTTCCCACTTGAAAAAACATAAGCGCCGTCATAATCTTCATTAATTAGCATAACTGTCCTAACGACAAAATCATCGTCGCCAAGGTCGTGAAATAATTTATCTTGCCTGTCTGTTCTCGGTTTTATAAAATAACGGTATAGATAAGGATGATCATTAATTTTAGAGGTTTTCGACGTCGGTATAGGCTCTTCCTTCTCTATTATAAAATTACTCTTGAGGTATTCTTCGACGCTACTTTTTGCGGATAAATTATCATACATTATATGAAATGCGTACAGCTCTGCATAATCAGGATAATTACCATAAACAGCAAAACCACCGCCCAACCCGTTGCCTCTATCATGTTCAATAGCTATAGCCTTTTTAATGTCGCTACCTGTAGTTCTGACCTTTTTAGCATTGATTATGCCGCATAAACCGCACCCGGAAATATCCCTTTCAACGCTAAATGTATTTTTTACCTTTAACACTCTTGTATCCCTCAGTCTTTTCTTGTTATAGGCTTGCCCCCTTCGAATTAGCTCACGCTACCCGCAACAAACCAATTAAATAGTAACATATAGAAATTTTTTTAACAAATATTTATTTTTACAATATATCTTCATCTATCAACTTCTTGAAATCAGCAGCCACGACCTTTTTTACCGGAGGAAGGCCTAATTTTTTTCTCATCCCTTCCCTAGGGTCTCCTAATCTTAACGTTTTGAAAAAAAGATCCTCCGCCTTTTTGACGGTCTGAGGACCAACTTCGTTCTTTATGGCAAGATTTTTCAGCACGGTAAGAACTGTCTCCCAACTGTAATTTTGAGGGCACAGCTCTGAACATGTGTGACACTCAAGGCACTCCCATACTATCTTAGATGACATCGCCCTTTGGACGTCGTTGTCTAGAATCATTTTAATAATCAGTGACGGATCGTAAGATTCGAAAGAAAGGCTCATAGGGCAATCGTTTCTGCACGCTTGGCAATTATAACATCTAACCAGAGATTCATTATCGAACATAATAGAATGATCAATAAAAACCTTTGCCTTATTGAACTTCTCAAGAAATTTCTTAGATTTGATTTTGTGCTGCCCTATAAGTCCCTCTGTTCCCTCTATGCCGAAAGCTAGACACATAAGCTCTTCTAGCGTAACAACCGGCGTTTGATGTACCAATCCCTTTTTGGAGAGCATAAATTGATTCGTGTCAAATTGCGTAAAGCAAGAAGGACACGTTGTGGTAACCAAATCAGCATTACTTTCCTTAACCGAATCCAACTTTATCTTTGACATAACAAGCGCCTTATCGTGTTCATCAACTCTATCTAGCGCTTGCCCGCAACACATCATTTTATTCTTATAATTTACAACATTGGCTCCAAGTGCTTTAATTATAGCGTCGTATTTGAAAGGGTCAAAGGGAGAATCAAATCCGATTGCATGTGACGGCCTCACCAAATGACAACCGTAATGTATCGCAACATTAATGCCCCTTAACGGATATTTCACATTAATCTTGATTTTATCTAACCCAACCTCGTCATAGAGATATTCAATAAAATGGTAAATAGAAGAACTTCCCGAGAAACTAAGCCCGACGCGTTCGAGAATCTTATTTATTTTTTTTTGATATTGAAGATCGGAAACAACCTTTGCTCTAATTTGCTTGAGATTTGAATAGCAACCCGTACAAACAGACATTATATCCACATTTTCACGCTCAGCAAGAGCAATGTTTCTAATGCCCGTTAAATCAAAAAGCGCTTCATCTATATTTTTTACCAAAGATTTTTCAGGACAACATGTAAAAGAATCAATATCTCTATATTTTATATTTAATTTATCCAATACCAAACGGGTCGCCTTTTCCATAAAAGGAAACTTTGCTTGTATTGTGCAGCCCCAAAAGAATGCATTCTCTTTATTCATATATTTTTTTTATTTTTTGTTTTGATTATAACCTGCGTGTAGTATAGAATATATTAAGAAAAAATTCAATTTTAAAATGGGTGGTTTTAACTTACACACAAATATTAATAAAACTAACCATGGAAATAAATTCGTTAAGCGATATAGATTGCCTAAGAACCTTTTCATCTTACAATCGGCCTGTCGCAATCAAAGGGGTAAAGGGAAATATATTGTTCATGAACGATGCGGCAAAAACTCTCTCAAGGCTGTCCGAATCTGAGATACTTGATTCATATAGCGATAAATTACCCGCAGACATAGTTAAAATAAACGAACTCGGGTTAATTTCTATTGAAAAAAAAATAAACGAAAAATTTTACCATGTTGAAAGTGAAACGCTTTTGGATAAATTTGGGCTATTTTACGGCACCATTTTTATTTTTCACGATTTCACCCTGCTCGCCAAATATTTACTCAATAATAAAATTGATTCAAAAAATAAGGCCTATGACGAAATAACCGGCTTTTTTTTAAAAAATCAGCTTAATGATATATTGGCGAAAGAATCTGACATTGCCATGAGACATGCTTCTCCCCTTGCTATTGCAACATTTTACTTTGAAGATCTGGCCTTTTTCGGACAATCACTCGGTGAAGATAAATTAAATCAACTGCTCAAATTTTATGGTATTTATTTCAAGCAAAAATTTAGAAAAACAGATATCTTTTTCAGAAACGATTTTAACAATTTTGTATGCATTATGCCTTATACAAATTATAAAAACGCAAACAGTAAATTTGACAAATTACAGAAGGGGGTTGAGTCGGTTATAAAATTCCCGAGTAATGCAAAACCTATTTTAATGTTTGGAATTTCGGAATTTAATATAAAAAACCATTACAAAAATTATAACCTATTATTAGATGAATCCAAAACAAATCTGGAAAATAAAAAATTTTATAAGTAACCATGATTTCCTAAAAAAATATGTTCGACACACTTTTGAAATATTCATAAGAAGATATGATGGAAAATACGATACTGATATAAATAAGCACAAGCCCTATGATCCCGAAATTTATATGAAAATGCTCATAATAAACCAATAAGAAAAATATACCGAACATTTGAAATGCAGTTTTCCATTTTCCAGCATTTCCGGCAGAAATAACAATCCCCTTTTCACTTGCAACCAGTCTTAATCCCATAACAAAAATTTCTCTAAATATAATTATTGCAACTATCCAAGCCGGAATTCTGTTTAAAGGAATAAGCATTACAAGGATTGTTATAACAAGTAGTTTATCCGCAAGAGGATCTAAAAAAATACCCAAATTTGTCACTAATTTTTTCTTCCTTGCGATGTACCCATCTATAAAATCCGTGAACGTAGCCAACACAAAAAAAACTGAGGCATATACACCGTATATTTCTTTTTTAAAAAGCAACAATGCGAATATTACAGGTATAATCAAAATCCTCGACATTGTAAGGATATTCGGTACATTGTATATTTGTTTTTTATTTTGCATTTTTACTATTTTCCTCGTAAGAGTTCATTATTTCGTTAACATAATTACCGGTTTCCTTGTAAGGGGGTATGCCACCGTATTTTTTAACAGCTTGGGTCCCCGCATTATACGCGGCGAGAGCCAAGGGTATATCGCCATCGTACTTAGTGATAAGGCTTTTTAAGTATCTTGTTCCACCGTAGATATTTTGAACGGGATTAAATGGTCTGGAAATATCAAGTTGCCTTTGAGTTTGCGGCATTAACTGCATTAATCCCTGGGCGCCCTTATTGGACACTGCATCTTTATTAAACCCCGATTCCTCTTTTATAACGGCTTCTATTAATTTAGGATTGACCCCGTATTTATTAGATGCTCTTAGTATTATCTTTTTGTATAAAACACCACTTGGCAACTTTGAGCTATTCGGGTGGTGATTAGTCCTCATGTATAGCCTATAATTACCTGAAGCCGGAACATTGGAAAAATAGATTGTTCCATTTTTGCCGACACGCATATATATATCGGCTCTTACAAACTTAATACCGGCAAAATTAATTAAACAAACTATAAATAAAATTGCCAGCAGATAAATATTTTTTTTCATAGACTCTCTAACAAAAGAGCATTTAGTGCGGAAGCAGAAGAAGAACTTCCTCCAAAATTACCGAAATTGCCAATTGCAGAATAAAAATCATCATCGTAAAGCAGTTTTTTAGACTCTGAAGCACCTATAAAACCCACGGGCATGGCGACTATCACGGGGGGGGCGTAATTGATAAAACTTTGAAGATATTTGCACATACTCATAGCCTCAGTAAGTGCCGTCGGAGCATTTCCTATCGCAATTATATCAGGCAATTTTTCTATAATTGCTAACCTTATGGAAAAAGCAGACTTCGTTATCCTAAAATTATTAGTATTTTCTTCCAAGCCACTTAAAAAGTCATACTTATGTATTAAGCCTTCCCATTTTTTCAACAAAATATCGTAGCCTAAACCTATATAGCAATGCACGTCAAGTATGACTTTTTTATTAACATTCTTGCTCACACCAGCCTTCGTCATCCCGGAGTCGCACACAATTTTTAACAGTTCTCCTTTTTTTATTTTTCCCTTAATGAGACTTACGGTTTTTTGAACCGAGTTATTTGTGAAATAGATGGACTCCGCATAACCGACATCACTTGTAGCATGAACAACCCTTTTAATAACCGTCTTTTCGGCTTCGGAATAAACATTATTAAAATGAATATTTTCTTTTAATAATGAATCTATCACGAGCATACTTTTTTCGTAAATTTCTTTGCCTGCCTTATGTATCATAGCGCAATATTTAAATAATCCTTAAAAAATGTTATAGTACCATCAAGTGTATACATTAAAAATTACCATATTTTGCGATTTAAGACAAGCCGAGAATTTATTTAAAAATGATCACAAAAAATAAAAACAGGTTATCTATATTTGACAAATCACTGCAAGAATTGGAAACATTTTGCGTCAAAAATGGATTCAAAAAATACAATGCGCATCAAATAATGAGGTGGGTCTATTTTTATAGAATTTTTGATTTTAACAAAATGACCAACATTTCAAAACCGCTCAGAAACACACTAACGGACTGTTTTCAGACCGACCTTCCTGAAATAATAAAAACGGTACATGAAGAGGATGGAGCCGGTCACTCAAGAAAATATTTAATAAGATTTCGCGATAATAGGACCATAGAATCGGTACTAATAGAGTATCGCGATAGAAGGACTTTATGTGTTTCATCTCAAATCGGTTGCAAAATGGGTTGCCTGTTTTGTGAAACGGCGGGACTCGGCTTTAGCAGAAACCTCTCATCCGGTGAAATATTATCGCAGATATTGTTAGTAAACGAGGATATAAAAGGGGGGATTACAAATGTTGTTTTTATGGGTATGGGCGAACCGTTAGACAATATAACAAATGTGGAAAAATCGGTAGATATTATGTCAGACAATAACTTTCTTTCCATAGCGCCGCGTAAAATCACTATCTCTACCTGCGGCATTATGGACAAGGTCAAGATTGCCGAAAAATTCAACTGCAAAATAGCTATATCCCTGAACGCTTCAAATGATACCACGAGAAATAAGTTAATGCCCATCAATAAAAAATTTCCGTTGAAAAATATCGTCGATCTGATAAATGATAGAAAACCATCTATTCATAACAAAATAACCCTAGAATATGTATTGATTAAAGATATAAATGACAACATTTCCAATGCAAAAGAGCTTGAAAAAATATTTTCCCCCTCAAAGGTAAAGTTTAACTTAATACCACTGAACAAAGGGGAAGATTCCATATTTCTAAGGAACTTCGAAAGGGCAGATGATAATGCTTTGAGCAATTTCAAGACCAAATTACTCAAAGCAGGGTTTACCGTAACAACAAGATTTTCCAAGGCGCAATCTATAAACGGCGGTTGCGGACAGCTCACGGCAAAAACGATATATTCTTCATAAAATGTTTTTCAAAAAGCTTGCTTCCTGAAAGAGGAAAATTTTTGGATATCATAATTATGTCACTTATATCTTTTTTTCTTTCAGCCGGTTGCGACGTTATATATTTTTGACAGCCCAAGAGGGAAGAATCGCTTATAAAATTTATTTTTTTATCCTTAAATGGGAAAATATCTATTAAATCGACGAGCTCAGGCTTAATATGGCTACCAAACGCCCCTGAAAGATAAATATCCAAGTCATCACCGCTAGAAATTTTAAATTTTTCCAGAAGGATTTCGGAAACCGATTTGACTGCCGATTTGGCAAGTTGAAACTGCCTAACATCCTCTTGAGAAAATTTTATACTAATTTCACCGTCAAGATATACAATGACCTCTTTTTCATCGCTGCTTACATTGACTACAGAGTAACTTTCGGAATCTATTAAATCTGGCGGAAGTATTCTTCCGGTTCTATCTATAATATTTTCACTTAAAAGTTCATACATAAGGCTCATTATTCCGCTTCCGCAAATTCCCTTCGGCTTAACACCGTTTATTGTTTTAAATTCAAATACGCCATTTTTAAGATGGATATCGGCGATAGCGCCCTCGGATGCCGTCATGCCAAATTTAATATTCCCGCCCTCGAATGCCGGACCAGCAGGGGCCGAAGCGGTAAATATTTTATGCTTATTCCCTATAACTATTTCAACATTTGTTCCGAAATCGGCAATAAAAATGGGTTTATCTCTTTTTGCTATATCTAAATAATAAATGGATGCCACGGTGTCTCCCCCGACAAACCCATCTAATATGGGAAACACAAACAATTCCCCTTTTTTTAAATGAAAACCTGGCAAAGAATAGGTATTACTCGGGAAGCTAACATTGGCCGAAGGTCTGTAGGGAGGGCTTGCAAGCGAAATAAGAGGATAGCCCGACAGGGCCATCTCCATAGCCGTATTACCAGCTATAGCAACAATTTCAATATCACCGTAATCAAATTTAAATTCCTTTTTAAAATCATCTAACAAGGCATTTATGGTTAAAATAGCCCTTCTCTGTAATTTTTTTACAGAATCTAGATCTAATCCATTTTGTATTCTTTTGACAGAATCAAGACCAAACTCGGGATATTGTAAATTAAGTATGCTTTTGGTTGAAATAACGGATTTATCGTGACTCAACAAGACTGCAACCACTGCAGTAGTCCCAAGATCTACTCCAAGTAAATATCTATTTCGCATCGTATTAAAATATAATAAGGCCAATGCCGTGATACAGCCGTTATCTTATAACAATCAAAGCAAATGAATAAGGGCAGTATCTCTCAATTTATTTTTTGTTACAACCCCAATCCTGAATAACAATTCTCCTGCATCCTTAAAGGCAGCCTCTATTTTTTCTGATTTTAACTCAGGCACCGAAATCACAAGTCCACCCGACGTTTCCGCTCCATAGGCAAGCAGGATTAAGCTATTTACAACACTCTTTTCAATACTTACATATTTTGAAAAATATTTTTTGTTCCTTTTGGTCCCCGCAGGGTTTACACCTTTCATTATAAGCCTTTCGGCACCTTTAATCTTAGGCAGCAAGCTCATGTTTATGTCGCATGCGACATTACTCGCAATCATCATTTCAACTAAGTGCCCGATAAGTCCAAACCCCGTAATATCTGTTAAAGCGTTTGGTAATTTCAAGGAGACAGAAATCTCCGAAGCCCGCTTATTAAGTTTTAACATTGAAAAAGATGCTTCACTTAACGAATCCTCTTCTAAAAAATCCGTACAGATAGCGCTGACAATAAACCCCGTTCCAAGACTTTTAGTCAGATATAAAATATCTCCTGGCAGTGCCCCCTTATTAGAGTAAATTCCATTTATATCACAGACTCCCGTAACGCTAAGCCCATATTTAAGCTCTTTATCGTCAACAGAATGTCCACCCAGAAGCGCGGCACCAGACTCATTGATTTTATCAAGACCACCGAGAAGTATCTTGTTAAAAGCATCCTTATCAATTTTATCTATAGGAAAACATGTGATATTTAAAGCCGTTATCGGCCTTCCGCCCATTGCATAAATATCTGAAAGAGCATTTGCAGCCGCAATCTGTCCGAAGATATAAGGATCGTCCACTACTGGCGTAAAAAAATCTACAGTCTGTATAAGACACGTATCATCGGTTATTTTATAAACACCAGCGTCATCCTTATATCCAAACCCGACAAGAACATTATCGTTTTTGGGCACAGGTAACTCATTAAGGATCGCGGAAAGGTCCTCCGGACCTATCTTACACCCTCAGCCATGTGCATTTGTTAAACTTGTGAGTTTATATTTCTTTGAAGTCATGTTTTATTATTGATTTACGGCATTTTACCACTAAGCATTAGATATCTAAGATCTTTATCGGTGAATTTAATGCCACCACCTAAATAAACAGACCTATTTGCGTTAAAGATGTCGTCGTACCCGATATTCAAAAAGAGATGCTTGTAGAATGAATAAGATAAACCGGCATTAACATACTCACTAGCACCGTTACTATTGGTATTAAAACCAAACACCCTCGCATCCAGCATAAGATTTTTATTTGTATTTGGAACATAATAATTAACCCCTACTCCGCCCGTGGAATATAATAAACCAGCAAGAAAAGTAAAGTTATAGAAATTCTTAGCTATCAAAGCATTTATTTTAATACCATTAGAATAAGTATATCTGGTTGTATGCGTAATCACACTTGATGGATAAAACTGCCCTGAAGGTGGGCTATTAGTGGTGTATGTAGTAGTTTTGGTCTCACCATAGGTTGTGCCGTAATCCATTGGTACCGATGCTACTCCAAGCTCGTAATAATGACCGGGAGACGGTTGTAATTCAACGTTTACCTGGGAAATAGAACCATTACTCTTAAAAAGATATCTGGAATTCATATTAACCCTGATCTTAAATTGATTGTAGCCTCCGACCAACTCATTAATGCCTTTAAGAGAGCCGTTCAAATTATTATATACCGAATCGTTGTTTACAAGTTTTCCGATTGTCCCCTGTCCATTGTTGATTTTTGAAGATATGCCGTATAATTCGTTTAAAGATAGCTGTAGTTTTTTTGTGTCAACATTAATGTTTCTAAGACTTTCATTAATATTATCCTTATTTTTGGCTACTATATAGTTTAAATTCTTAGATAGTCCCTTTATATTTTTCGTGATAGAGGGAAGTTCCACCCTTAAATTATCCGATATTATATTAAAATTACGAATTGTCCTTGTTATGGCCGCATCATTTTGAACGGTCAGGCTATTTATATGCCTTGAAATAGACGCAAAATTAGACATGATTGTATTAACATTTCTTTGGTTGATATAGACGAGTCTGTTTAAATTGTTAGAAAGTGTCGCAATATTATGCAGAATAGCCTTTATGTTTTTTTCTCCGGTTTTTGTTCCGATAGAATTCTTAAGTGATCTTGAAACCTTCTCTAAATTATCAGCGGTGTCGGCAAACTTTAAAATAAGCGCAGACATGTTTTGGGGTGACACAACGCTTTTTATGGTTTCCTTATTCAAAGACACTCCCGACACGGAAGAATAATCACCGGTGATAGGTGTGATCGATATATAACTTTCCCCTAGCAGGCTTTTCGACCTTATAGATGCAACATATTGCGGATAAACTTTATACCTTGAAAAAATAGCCATATATACCCTAGCCTTGCCGCGTTCTAAATTAATCTTTTCGACCGAACCTATTCTTATTCCCGCCATGGTAACCTCAACCCCCTTGCCTATGCCGTTTGCGGACTCAAAATAAGCCGATATAATGTAAGTAGGCCGTTTAAAAACATGAATTCTGCCGACCTTAAAGGAAAAATAAGCAAGAATCAACAAAACGAATACGGTAAAAATACCTACCTTAGTTTCTTTATTTAATTTCATAATCAAGTTATATTAAGATTTATAGGGCCGTTCATACTCCCCGTAACGAATTGGTTAACAATAGGATTATTTGAATTTTTAATCTCCGCAACGGTTCCCCTCTGAATAATATGACCATCGTGAAGCATCGCTATAACATCACCGGTTTTGTATGCGCCCTCCATATTATGACTAATCACTATTCCCGTAAATTTAAACTTATCGCGCATTGATAAAATTAAATTATTTATTACATCAGACATTATAGGATCAAGTCCCGTGGTTGGTTCGTCAAAAAGAACTATTTCAGGGTTAAGTATCAGGGCTCTCGCAACACCCACCCTCTTTCTCATGCCACCAGAAATTTCTGATGGCATCTTTAATTCTTGCCCGCTCAACCCTACATCTCCAAGCATAGCAAATACCATATCTCTAATCTTATTTTCATTGAACTCGGTGTGCTGTCTTACCGGAAACGCTATATTTTCAAACACATTTATGGAATCAAAGAGCGCCCCATCTTGAAAAACCATTCCGAACCGTTTCCTGATTTCATTAAGTTCTTTTCTTTTTAGTGCATTAATATCTATGCCGTTAACTAAAACTTCACCTGAATCCGGACTTAGTAAGCCTATTATATGCTTAAGCATAACACTTTTACCGCCACCGCTCCTACCTATTACAACAGTGATCTTTTGGTCGTCAAACTTTATATTTAAATTATCCAGCACCTTAATGCCGTTAAATGTTTTTGTCAACTGCTTAAGAATAATCATTTCAACTCAATATGTATTAAATTATATACCTTAATATTCAATTAATCAATTAACTCTATATACTATTACCTATTGCGACTATGCTCTATAAATTAACCCAACCGGTTTCGTATATTAAAAAAAGATAGCTGTAAGGACATAGTCCGCAAGAAGAATATATATGGAGCTTAATACTACGGCTTGGGTAGTAAAACGACCAACACCCTTTGAACCGCCGGTGGTCTCAAAACCCTTAAATGTACTTATGGTCGCAAGTATTATACCGAAGAAAACTGCTTTCAAAAGGCCGTTGTATATGTCGCTCAGTTTTATGTACTGATATATTCTTTCCATAAAAACAACATGATTAAGCCCTAAAAAATAGGCGTAAACAATATAACCACCCATTATACCGATAAGGGAACATAATATAGTCATCACGGGAAGCATAATCATGGAAGCCATAATCCGCGGGACAGAAAGATAATAGTAAGGGTCAACAGCCATAACTTCAAGTGCATCCACCTGTTCCGTTACCTTCATTGTTCCAATTTCTGAAGCCATGGACGAGCCACATCTTGCAGTTATCATGAGGGCAGTCAAAACCGGACCAAGTTCTCTTGTCATGGATAAGGCTATTGTTGGGCCTATCATATAAGTCACACCGACGATTTTAGCTGCGTAATAAGCTTGAAGCGACAAGACCATGCCAGTAAAAAGACCTGTTAAAGCAACAACATAGAATGAATCCATGCCGATAAACATCATTTGATCAATTAGATTGTCTAAATTTACAGAGTACCTAAATATGGAAAGAATGGATTCCCAAAGGTAAATAACAAGGGAACCCAATTCATCTATTGTTTTTAATACGAACCTGCCGATACCTTCGAAAGGGCTAAATATGTCATTTATCAAATTTGTATACATTGATGCTTGTAACCTTGCGTATGTTTTTGAATATACCACGCGGTGTTTTATTTATGATTCCTCTAACTCTAAATGCCAATAGGCACTATCTACAAGTCCCAGAAACGGCATCCACTCTTTATACATGATATTTGTGAGGGATATGTGGTAATAAGGAGACCATGCTGGCTTTCTCGGTTTTCTAATAAGCTTCACCCCCGCCCCTTCAGGCGTTCTGCCACCCTTATTTCTATTACAAGAAATACAACTGCACACTACATTTTCCCATGATGAAACACCGCCGTGTGTTCTTGGAACAACATGATCCAGATTTAACTCACTTTTCCTAAATTCTTTGCCACAATACTGACATTTATTTTTATCCCTCAAAAATATATTCGCCCTAGAAAATTTTATATATCTTTTGGGCAATTTATTGTAATTAACAAGGATTACTACCCTCGGTGCCCTAATAATTCTATCTATGAGTCCGATTGATTTAGACTTTTCGATAACAGCAAGGCTTCGCCATGAATCAAAACTAAATGTCCTATAGTTCACATCCACAGCATTAGCAACGCCTTGATAAAGAAGAACCAAAGCCCTCTTTAATGATGTAACATGAACGGGCAGAAAAGATTTGTTTAAAACAAGAACGCTTGACGAGAGCATATTTTTACCCGAATAATATTTATAAACGCATTACAATACCATTATCGTCATTATATCAGTAAATCAATAAAATAAACACCGAAACTCTCATTCATCTATATTTGCTACAAACTCCAATGCTTGAATTATATCTCCAAAATCAGACTCTAGAACCGTTCTGACATCGATTAGAAATTCATCATTTTTTATTTTTCCTATAACGGGAATACGGACGTTGCGAAGTATTCTGCTTAACTTACCGGCACTCATCACGGTACAAGTAATACTTAACGAATATGTTTTGAGTTCGTAATCAGGCAGCGCCCCGCCCCCCACAATACTTAAATCTTCTACCATTTTAAGATTGTATATATTTCTCTTTATAGATTCAAGTTTTTTAATTTTATTTAAAAGCTTTAATGCCCTTTTTTTAATATCTTTGCTGCGTTGCGAAAGAAAAAAAAGCGTGGGTATCCTTTTTACAGCACTTTCTATGTCTAAATATTCGAATAGAACGGATTCAAGTGCCGCAAGGGTCATTTTATCTATCCTGAACGCTCTATTTAAAGGATTTGATGCAATTAGATCTACGTATTCTTTTTTTCCGGCTATTATTCCCCCCTGAGGTCCGCCTAAAAGCTTATCTCCGCTAAATGTAATAATGTCCACTCCGGCATCTACGACCTCTTGCACGGTGGGTTCATGCGGCAAACCAAACCTTTCTATGTCTATAAAGCTACCTGATCCAAGATCCTCCATAACAGGTACATGGTATTTTTTGCCTATGGCAACAATGTCCCCGCTAGATAATTCACCAACAAAACCTCTCATCTTAAAATTGCTGTGATGTACCTTTAATAGGAGGCCGGTGTTTTCATTGATATTATTCTCGTAATCTATCGGCTTTGTCTTGTTTGTTGTTCCAACTTCAATTAATGTAGCGCCAGAAGCCTTCATTATGTCTGGTATTCTGAACGAACCGCCGATTTCTATTAATTCCCCCCTAGAGACTATAACCTCTTTTTTTTGTCCCGCGCAAAATGATGAAAGCGACATGAAAACGGCTGCCGCATTATTATTCACAACAATGGCGCTCTCACATCCTAAAATTTTTTGAAGTAAATAATCTACATGCACATACCTCTTGCCCCTTTTGCCCTCCGTTAAATTAAATTCTAAGTTGGAATAGGACGATGATATTTTTGCTACATTTTTAATGGCGCTATCGGGCAAAATGGAACGACCCAGATTCGTATGGATAACGACACCGGTTCCATTCACGACCTTTTTTAAACTGAAGGAGAAATTATTTAAATCATTTTGAAGCTTAGTCGCTAAATACGCAATCTTAAATCTTTCTTCATCGATATCCTCGGGGCTTGTACTTAAAAGATTTAAAATATGATTCTTTTCTTGCTTCATTAAAATATTAAGCCTTTCTTTTACAAAGTTATAAGGGAATCCTCTTGTCATTAACTTTACATCCTTATGTTCAAGAATCTCCTGTACGCTAGGAAATTTCCTCAATATTTTGTTCTTATCATATTTCATATCTTTCTTATTTATGTTATTGTTAAAATTTTTTAAAGGATTTCAGCCTTCTTCCCGTGTGAAATTCCAAAAAATCCGTGAGAAAAACGGAACACTCTCGCAACAATTCTGCTTTGACAACTAACTTGTTTATGATCGATAAGTCCGATTCTATCATTAATTTAGATAGATTTATGAAATTAACAGGTATTTTCTTTATTTCGAATCTATTTTCAGAATCAATGCAAGATTTACAAACCACGCCGCCTCTTTTCAAACTAAAGGAAAAATTATTATAAGAATTACTCTCCGAACAAATAGTACATGTGACAAAATTAGGGAATATCCCCTCATAATTTAACAAATTGGATATAAAATAAATCTCATATTTGCACAATTCGGCACTCATGGAATAATCAGGGGCAAAGCTCTTTGAATCAATCTTATTGAGACCGGAATACAACGCCTTAATAAGATAAAAAATATCTTTATTATCGTCTCTTTCCTGGCATAAAATCCTTGAAACCTCCGTAATTTTGGTCAAGAAAAGGTATGTATCTATATTCTTCCTCACATTTGAGTAATCTTCGATTATATCTGCTTCATACAAAATGTCTATAGTCATGCCGGGCTTATTGTAAAACTTTATAGTCGTGAGCATAGCAGGCTCTAATTTACCTAGAAATCTCTTTCTGCTTTTTCTTGCATTATTAGCAAAACAGGTAATCTTTCCATAATTCTCGGTAACGTAGCCTAAAAGCATATCGGCATCGTTTAATTTTTTAGTATATATTATAAATGCCTTAGTAGAAAATAATTTCATAAAAAACCAGAATTGTTTACTTCCCAGAATTAAATATAATAAATATCCCCACAATTATAACAAAAACCCCGAACCATCTCCTAAGACTAACATCTTCTTTTAAAAATATTTTCGACAATAGAACCACAATAACATAACCACTAGAAAGCATCGGGTATGCAATGGATAAAGGAAGAATAGACAGGGCAAGGAGATAAAATAGCATTGCGAAGAAAAGCGCTATCAAGGCAATAAATATAAAGGGGTTAAAAAAAACAAGGACAGACCTTATGCCTATTTTTAAATGTTCACTTTTTACCCTACCGGAACCAATTTTTTGCAAAACCTGACCGATAGATGTAAACATAACGGCAATACCTATGGAAATATAAGAACTTGTAAGCATATTTTTATATTATATATCTTTTAAGCTTTAAAAGCTCAGTATAAGTGGGTAAAACAAAAATTTTTTTATTCTTAACACTTCCATTTTTACAAATCTCAGCAATCCTCTTAAAAGAACTCCTCAGATTATGGTCCACCGTTATATTTTCTTCTTTAATACCCGCAGTTCTGAGCCTTATCGCCATATCAAACGGACGGGTACCTGTAATTACGATATTACCGAATTTACCAACATACGACTCAAAATCAACATCCCAAATCCATGAAACATCCCTGCCGTCAGCATCTCTATCCGAAAAAGCAAATAAAATATTCAGCGGATAATCTTCACTGCAAATCTTTTCAAGCACCCTATTGAATCCGGTAGGATTTTTAACAAGATCTATGTTGAACTCAATTTCCCTCAGAAATATTTTGTATGACCTGCCAAATTTTGTCCTAAAATTCTCAAATGCATGCCTTATTTTATCATCATTAAGTTTGTAATTTTTTAAAACGGAATAGGCTGCCATGTAATTAGCCATGTTATAATCACCTGGTAGCGACGGTTTAAAGTAAAATACCCTTCCGGTATTTTTATTATATAAGCCGTTTAACGATTTATTATTGGATTCTTGCGATTCATGTGCGTAAACTGCCGGTTCCATGCTTTCGAATCCGCAATGTTGACAACTAAATTTTAATAGGAACATACTCTTACTTGAAGTATTTTCGTAAAAAAGAATATGCCCACAATTTGGACAAGTCAGGGCATCGGATGAATCGGAATGGGCTGTTTTAATTATATTTTTACGGCCATTAAAGAAATTTTTCCCAAAACCGTAAAAACGCACATTGCCAAACTTGTAGCCGATAAATGCAGCCAAGGGCTCGTAAGACGGCAAAACAAGAAGGGGTAAGCAAGGCAAACCTTTTACGGCATTATTTATTGTGTCAACCGTCAAGTTTATCTCACCATACCTATCAAGCTGATCTCTGTAAAAATTAACAACGACAACAACATCTGGCTTTAACCTTGAAACAATAAACGGAAAGACCTTTTCATCTACCTCCAAGACAATGAAATCAGCATCAAATTTTAGTGTTAATTTATACGAGCTAAAGATAGAGCCAAAAATTCCGTTAGGCATATTGGCGCCGTTAGAATTAGTACACACTTTTTTGCCGCTATCTTTGAGTGCGCAGGAAATTAAATTTGATGTTGTGGTTTTGCCATTAGTTCCCGTAATAATAATTATGGGGATATCGCAAGAAGCAATATCTTTGGAAAAATCATCGAAAATATTTTTGTCTAATTTTCTTAGAACATGGGCAGGCAAAACATCACCTTCCCTTTTAAAAATAGTCCTTAAGGTAATTTTTAAGAATTTATAAAAAAAAATTTCCAGTATATTTTTGAATCTCAAAATCATAATAAATTAAATAAGTTACAACACTTTATGATAAATATTAATAACTTAATATTGATTAAAAATTAAGCAATATGATTAACTGCTTAATTTGTTTAATAAATCTACTTTATAAGTACTACACTTTTAAAAAAATTTTACAACCATTGTTAAATTGTTACGAACATGCCATGAAATCTTCATGGCATTGTAACGAATTGTTTAATTTTTTCAACAGCTTCCATTGCGTTTTTGGCATAAATATCAGCATTTATCGACTTCGCGTAATCCTCTGTCACAACCGCTCCACCCACCATAGAAAATACCTTTATATCGTGTTTTTTAAGTTCTATTATGACACGTTCCATTTCAGTGACGGTCGTCGTCATTAATGCAGAGAGTCCGACAAAATCCACATTGAGCCTTGCCGCCTCATCTATAATTTTCTTTGTTTTTACATTTCTGCCAAGGTCTATAACATCATAACCGCTATTTTCAAGAAGCATGGATACGATATTCTTGCCTATGTCATGAACATCACCCTCCACCGTAGCCATTAATATTTTTGGACCCTTGAAAAAAGCATTTTTGGGAAATTCCCGTTTAATTCTAGTAAAGGCTATTTTCATAGCATCGGCACTTTCCATAACCTGAGGAAGAAAATAAATATTTTTATCAAAAAGTCTTCCGACCTCTTCCAATGCAGGTATTAAAAATTTATTACCAATATCCAAAGGGAGCACTCCATCGTTCAGCAAATTTTCTACATAAGACTCGATATATTCTTTTTCGCCATGAAGAACAGCATTATGCAGTTTTTCACCGGCTGTTTTTTTAACATTTAATGCCTGTTTTTTATCCTTATCATCGGCATATCCCTTAGCCTTTTCGGAAAATTTATTTATGTATTTCTTGAATAAAAAATCCTTACCTAATAGGACACTCGTAGCATAAAAATTTGCCGTCAGTATGTCGTCTTCAGGATTTATTATTGCAGCACTGAGCCCCTCCTTGAGACAGAGGCACAGAAAGGATGAATTTATATATGTCCGTTTTGGTAGCCCAAAAGATATGTTGCTCACGCCCAAAACAACAGGAAGGTTTAGGGATGCCCTGTTTTTTGCAAGCGCTTCCAATGTTACCATTGCCTTTTCCTGTCCGGCGCTGATAGGCAATGTTAAAAAATCCACAATAATATCGTAAGGTTTAATACCGTAATCAACAAGCGTTCTATATGTATCATACGCCACTTTAAGCCTTTTTTCGGCCGTTTCAGGGATCCCCTCATCATCAAGGGCAAGCACCAATACACCCGCGCCGTATTTCTTGATAAGTGGCATAATCTTTTCTAATTTCTTTTTTTCACCGCTTATTGAATTTACCAAGGGCTTGCCTGGATATAACATCAGGGCTTCCTCTATAACATTCGGATCTGAAGAATCGATAGATATAGGGACATGCGATACATTTGTTACCGCAATTATCCCTTTCTTTATAAGCTCAACCTCGTCAGTTCCGGGCACCCCGACGTTTAAATCTAAAATCATAGCCCCTGCATCTGTCTGCTTCACCGCAGCCTTCCTGATGTAATTGGTTTTCCCGTTTTTAAGTTCTTCAATAAATGCCGTCTTGCCTGTCGGGTTTATCCTCTCACCAATCACAACCGCAGGACGATTATACCCCAATGACACAAAATCCGTCCTTGATGTCAGATATAATCTCTGTTCTTTTTTAATACCCTTTTGATGCATACCCGCGCTGTTTACGCGAGATGCTTCAGTGACAAGCGCCCTTATAAATGATTCATCGCTACCACAACAGGCTGAAATAACCCTAACGCCTATTAATGCAAGCTCCTCAACCAAAGAAGTAAAATCTTCCGGCTTACCCTGATACATCGTCTTTCCGTTCACTAATTTTGGGATTCCAGCATTTGGTTTTGATATAAGTGGTACATCGGTAACCGCAGACATTTTTTTTAAAATTTCATATATATCCTGCGGACCTACAGAGCAATTTGCTCCAATAACATCAACCCCCAAGCTATCCGCCGTGATTGCAAAAACCTCAGGAGTCGTCCCTAGAATGGTTCTATATGTCTTATCGAATGTCATCATAGCGATAATGGGCTTATTGCACATCTCTTTAACGGCAATAACCGCACTTCTAACCTCCTGTAAGTCGATCATTGTCTCAAGTTGAAACAAATCTACGCCCGCTTCGAGTCCCGCAATAATCTGTTCCTTGTATATTTTTACACTTTCTTTAAAATTCAAATCTCCAACGGGATAAATAAACCTGCCAGTAGGGGCAAGTGACATTGCGACAAGAGCGCTGTCACCGACTGTATCTTTTGCAGCTTTAACAGCATTAAAATTAACATCATAAACCCTATCGCCAAGTCCATATTCCGTTAATTTCACCCTATTTGCGCCAAAGGTATTAGCGACTATTATCTCGCTTCCGGACAACAAGTAACTTTTATGAACATCCTTGATATAGTCTATTTTCTCGGAAATATTAAAGCTCTCAGGGAGTAAACCCTTAGGAAGAAGCCCTTTTGACTGAAGCACCGTTCCCGCAGCTCCATCTGAAACAACAAGCCTATGTTTTAATTCGCTCCTTAAATTTTTTATCATATTTATACAATTCCTCCGTTACAATTTATACGATAACAACCAATCTTTTATAGGAAACATGTGATAACATTTATAGTTTTTATACCAAAACCTAGAAATTTTTCGCCTAATGTTTTGAACCTGCCAGGGTCGTCACTGACAAAAAAACGCTCGTCCCCCCTAACCGAACTATCCCTTAGCATATTGTTGTCATTCAGAAAACATTTTACAGCCCTTGCGGCTTCAATTCCGGAATCTATCATCTGAATATCCGAACCTATCACCTCTGATATCAAATTTTTAAGTATAGGGTAATGCGTACAACCAAGGACAAGGCATGAGGGTCTTTCTTTGATTATCGATTCTAAATAGCCCTCTGTCACCCTTTTTGTTATTTCATTGTTATTTAAAAAACCCTCTTCAACTAAGGGCACTAAAAGCGGACATGATTCCTCAGTAACCTTAAAATAATTTTTAAATCTGCCTCTCTCAATCGTACCTAATTTTTTTATTTCTTCACGTATGGCAATTGAATACGCCCTACTCTTGATTGTAGCGTGTGTTCCTATTACAGCAATGTTGCCCCCGGAAGAAATGGCAACGGCTCTTTTTGCACCCGGTTTAATAACACCAAATATGGGTACTTTTGCCTTTTTTTGCAAATATTCCAAGGCTAAACTAGAAGATGTATTGCACGCAACAACAATAATTTTAACCCCCTTGTTTATCAAGAACTCGGAGATTTCCATCGAATACCTTAGGACTGTCTCTTTTGACTTATTACCGTAAGGAACTCTTGCAGTATCTCCAAAATATATTAAGTCTTCACCAGGCAAAATATTCCTTATTTCCCTAAAAACCGTTAAACCTCCAAGCCCAGAGTCAAATATTCCTATAGGAGAATTATTGCATTTCATATATAGTAATAGTAATTGTAATTGATTATACGGTTATGGTAAAATAACAAAGGAAACAAGTAGTACCGTCCAAGTCATTATAAAATATAGGGATACATTATATCAAATAAAAAACAATACTCAAAATTGCCGGCGGAGATTTATGTAACGCGCACTGTCCGTCCCTGTCGAAATTCAACAAGGCACACCGACACAAAATTTGTAACGGGCATTCAATAATGAAAGACAAATATTCAAATAAGAGATTCGACGTATTATCTGAAGAAAATGTAGATTTTGATGTTCTGGAAACTATGGATTTTAATTATCATGCTTCTGTCAACGATACTACTATAACCATTAAGACCCAAGAATTTACATCTGTTTGCCCGTGGACAGGGCTTCCCGACACTGCAGAACTTCTAATTACATACATTCCATCTAAGAAGTTAGTAGAGATGAAATCCCTTAAATACTATATTTTATCCTTCAGAAATGTAGGAATACTACAAGAACATGCAGTAAACAAAATTTTAGACGACCTAAGCAATCTCTTGCAACCTAAATCAATGGAGGTCGAAGCAAGGTTTGAATCAAGGGGAGGGCTAAGTACGATCGTTAAAACAGTGTATCGCAAAAACAAAAAAAAATAATTTAGTTAGCATCTCTCGTAGTTTTATCACGCATATTTAAATAATTCCTCTCAATTCTCTTATATCCCGTCTCGCATTTGTTTCGAAAACATTATCTATAGGCTTAATGCCGTTTATTTCTATAATCTCATCTAGCGCCATATCGTATCTGTTTTTTAACGCAATGTCGATTAGATAATCGCAAAACATAAAATTTTTAGGCAAAAAACTGCCGTGCAGGTATGTGCCAAAGAAATTATTAGTCCTTGCGCCCTCTGTTTTATCATCTCCGTTATTGCCAGATCCATATAATACAGTGCCAAAAGACTCTTGCTTTTTTTCTAAATACGTCCTGCCGCCATGGTTTTCAAAGCCAACAGCAATCACATCGTTAAATTTTATAGCAATATTCCCCGTCAGCCTCGGACGCTTAGATTCCGTATAAGCATTAAACAAAGAAATGCCCTTAACAATTTTGTTATCCGAAGATTTGTAATAATCACACAGAAGCTGGTAGCTACCGCATACGGCAAGCATTACTTTATTGGCATTCAGCGCTTTTTTTAACATATCTTTACAATTTTTTATAAAATATTCATAAATTAAAGCCTGCTCTGCATCCTGTCCGCCGCCCATAAAAATAATATCCGTACAATCTGGATTAAAGCTGTTTTTTAATGAAATATTTTCAATTTTAAGCTCTATTCCATACATGGACGCCCTATACTTAAAGTAAAGAATATTACCTCTATCTCCATATATATTCATAATTTCCGGGTATAAATCCACCGCTGTCAGCTCAAAAATATTTTGCATAGATAAAAACAGCCTTATTTAACAATTTAGTTTATATGTGTTATTATAATAGGTAGCCATGCCGATATTAGATCTAATCTCCAAAAAGCTTGAAGAAAATAAAAACAAAGGGCTCTATAGAGAGATACCTGATTTTGATTTTACTTGTAATAACGCAATCTCAAACCGTGTCGTAGATTATACCATTAATTTAGGTGAAAATAAAAAAGGGAAACAATTTATTAACCTTGCAACAAATGATTATCTTGGGCTTTCTCTAAACAAAAAAATAAAAAAGTCCGCCAAACAGGCCATTGATGCATATGGAACCTCAAGTTCATCTTCTTTTTTGATATACGGACACGCCTCGCCACACAGAAAACTTGAAGAGTTGCTTTGTAAGTTTAAGGGGAATTACGAAAGATGCATACTGTATCCTTCAGGTTATCAGGCAAATATAGGGATTGTAAAGGCATTATCCGGCATATCTCCGCTACAAACATTTATAACATTCGATGAGCTTTCCCATGCATCTATAATTGACGGAATTATGGCAACGGGTGTCAAATTTAAAAGTTTTAGACATAATGATTTATGTCATCTGAAAAATATACTAAAAAAACAAAAGGAATATCGGGTAAAACTTGTCATAACAGAGGGCGTGTTTAGTATGAATGGCGATATCCCCGATTTACGACATATTTTAGACATAGCCAAAGAATACGACGCAGTTAGCATTATAGATGATGCGCACGCGACAGGAACAATAGGGCACAAGGGGGGCGGTAGCGTTGATTTGCATGGGGTAAAACCGGATATAATTATAGGGACGCTCGGCAAAACACTAGCATCTAATGGAGCATTTGTTCTTGCGAATAATTTGATTATCGAATACCTAATAAACTTTAGTAGATCTTTTATATTTTCCACCGGATTATCGCCATCGGCGGCGGCGGCAAGCCTTGAAGCTGTAAATATTATAATAAAAAAACCAGAACTTGTCGTAACCCTACAAAACCATTCGGAATTCACAAGAAACTTTTTAACATCCTCCGGATTAAATATATTAAATTCTACCACGCATATCATTCCCATAATAATAGGAGATGAAAAAAAAGCTGTAGAAATAGAAAAAATATTACTGAAAGACGGTATATATCTGAAAGCGGTAAGATATCCGACTGTTCCAAAGAAAAGCGCTCGGTTGCGATTAAGTATAAATACGGGCATTGACTTTGGAAGCCTTAAGAATGCGTTAAGGGATATCGTAACAGCCGTCAGGCAGACACTCTAACTAAATAACGGGAAAACAACAAATATGGAGAAACCTATCGATATATATAAAATTCATAAAAACAAAGTAAAAAAAAATTTTTCTGCCGCCATACATTACGATAATTTTACGTCTTATCATAATATGACCCTCAGCATGACGTCTCAAACTATAAAAAAATATTGCACGGATAATAAAATTAATACTCTTAGTACACCAAAAAACGTATTAGATATAGGATGCGGGACAGGACAAGGCTATTTTATTCTGCATCGATCTATGTCAAACTGTAAATTTAACTATTTTGGACTTGATTTTGCACTTGGACTGCTAAATAAGGCTAAGCAAAAATTTTCTACTTTTACTGGCACGGATAATGCCTCATTAATCTGCTCTGATGCGGAATTATTACCGCTAAAACATAAAAAATTCGACATAGTATTTTCTAATATGGCGCTCCACTGGTTAAATAATGTTGAATATTTTTTAGACTCTGTAAGATCGATCTTAAAAGATGATGGTATTATTATATTATCCTTTTTGATATTTGGTACGCTAAGGGAACTGGCCGTATGCACAGAGATAGTTTTAAACAAAAAACAAGGGAATAATCCAAATAAATATTTTGGGCGAGCGACAAAATATTTTAAACTTCACAAGTTTAATAAGTTGGAATATATAGAAAAAAAAATAAATAAATCTGGACTCAAAATAGTGAGCTCTAAGATATTTAAATATACCGAAACTGCCGATTCATCCATCGAATTATTAAAAGGGATAAACAAGCTCGGCGCTAAGAATACACTCAATACCGAACAAATGCCACCCGGTTTAATGAGGCAAATCCTGAGTGCCTACGATAAAGGCTATCATAATGCCAATAACAAAGTTTATGCCACTTATAAAATAGCATATCTGGTACTAAAAAAATAAATAAAGCCTTGAATACAACGTATTCAAGGCTTTATTTATTTTAAACATCTAAATTTTATAGTAAACCTTATTGCGAAATAATAGAAAAATGATCTCTTCTGTTGACCGCATAACATGCCGATGTGTGCACTCCGCATAACGGTTTTTCTTTGCCGTAACTTATAGTCTGCAATCTATTCGCATTTATACCGAGATTTTCCAAATATGACTTCGCGGCATTTGCCCTTCTCCAACCAAGTGCAAGATTATAAGCCTCCGAACCCCTTCTGTCGCAATTACCCTGTATCTGAATAACTGATTTCGGATCATGCCTCAGGTATATAGCATCCTTTTTGAGTAACATTTTGCTAAGTGGCGTAAGTGCGGACTTATTGAAAGCAAAATGAATGTTGTTGGAATTTGACTGAATATTGTAATTTGCAAGCCAAGGATACCTTTCTATATATGTCGAAACATTTGGGGTAACTTGCGGCGCGTACGTGCGCGATGGGCTAACTGCAACGACCGGCCTTTCTGCCGGAGGCAAAGCATTTGAAGTGGTTTTGGTAATTCTAGGAGCACATCCGGAAAGAAGGGTGGAGATGCCAAAAACCAAACCAAAAATCGACAATCCAATCTTTGTTTTTTTGTTCATTTCAAATTTTCTCCTCTAAAAAATTAATTTTTAAATTAAAACTCTTAAGGCATAATGCATAGACTCTCTAACAAATGAGATATTCGGCAAAATTTAAATAAACACACCGTTAGCCGACACTTACATCATACTTATATTATTATTTAAAAAAAATCAATACTTTTTTAAATAAATTGAAAAATTTTAATTTTGTGGTAGAATCTAGGAAAAGCAGGATAAGTAATTACTATAACAAAAATCAAGGAGGCGAAACTATGAAAAAGGTCTATGCAGCACCACTGTTTCAGGATATTTCTGCCGAAGAATTTTACGGTCTAATCATGAAAGGTTACGGAATTAAAGGTTCGTGTTATTCCTGAAAATCCTGCAAATAAGCGCAGTTGGCGCTATTCAGCCTTTCCCTCCCTTGTGCTCTACAATAAAGATGCTTGGGGAGGGTTAGTTTAAGTATTCTATTAGTTCTATTGTTATTCCGTTAGGATCCACAAGAAAGACTAGCTTCATGCTCCTGTCCATCGAGAAAAATGGCTCCCTTGAAAAAGTCGTTCCTTTCCTCTTTATTTTTTCGACATCTCCGTCAATATCGTCCGTTTGAAATGCAAGATGTGCAAAGGAATTTTCGCATTGGCTTACTTGGCTCTGACTGTCTGTGGCAATGAGTTCTATCTCAAAATTAGAGCCAGGCGCATTCAAAAAAACCAACGTTGTTTTATGCGCTTCTATATATCTTTTCTCTCTCAAAGCAAAACCAAAAACATCAATATAAAAATCAACGGATTCGTTTAAACAATTGGTCCTGATTGCGCAATGAATAAATTTCATTTTAAAACAAAACCTCTTTTTCATTGATTAAAATAAAAACAGCACCCCCCATTATTGTCATACCTAAACTCGTCTATCTGCCCTTTTTTTATTATTCCGACATAGAGTTTAGCTACAATTTAAACGATAATGCTATGAATAATTATACGTTATTAAATTATCAATTTCAACCGACTACTCAAAACCTAAAATATGCCGTCACTGCTATAGCATTAAATTTGCATTGAAATTTTTCATCATTTTTGATATAAATGTACTATATGGAATATAAAGATTATTATAAAATACTTAGGGTAAATAAAAACTCTTCCGCGGACAACATTAAAAAAGCATACAGGAGGTTAGCAAGAAAATATCATCCAGATGTTAACCCTAATGATAAGGCTGCGGAATCAAAATTTAAAGAGCTACAAGAAGCATACGATGTCCTGAAGGACGAGAAAAAACGCAAAGAATATGACGAATTAGGGACTAATTATTTTAATTTTAAAAATGCCGGAGCAAACGAGGGGCATTCTCAGGGTGGGTATTATCGTAACTATTCCGGCGGCGGGGCTTATGGTCCTGATTTTAACGGCAGTAACGACTTTAATTTCGAAGATGTGTTTTCCGATCTTTTTAGCCGATCCGGAAGAAAGCACAGCCCTGTCAGAGGAAGTGACTTGAGTGCTACAATTGAAATATCCGTTCTTGAGAGCGTCAAGGGAACTGAAAGAATTTTAAATGTCAACGGTCATAAAATAAAGATTAAAATACCTGCGGGTATTCCGAATGACGGAAAAATAAAGGTTTCAGGCAAGGGTTCTCCGAGTCCTAACAACGGTCCAAACGGAAATCTTTATATAAAAATAAGTATTTTAAATGATAAGGTATTTGAAAGAAAAGGAAATGATATTTATGTTACTAAAGAGATAAAATTAACCGAAGCCGTCCTTGGAACAAAGACTGCAATTCCGACTATTAACGGAAAGATACTATTGACCATACCTAAAGAGACCCAGAATGGAGCAAAGTTTCGTATCACGGGAAAGGGTTCTCCAGATGTTTCTACAAAAAAAGCCGGCGATTTAATTGTTACGATTCAGGTAAAAATTCCTTCTAACATTTCCGAAAAAGTAAAAAAAATATTTACAGAACTTTCAAAAGAGGAAATATAAAATAGGGGTTCAACCATTGGTTATGGATTGTCTTATTAATCTGATAAGTTTTTGCAACGAGATCGACTTAAATAAAGAGTCTGCTATGTTTTTTGTCTATGAGGGTTTGATTACCGTCAAAAAACAGGAGGATGAATTTTTCATAGACAACGAAACAGCTGGTACGCTTAAGCTTATTTCTGAGATTCAGAACGAACTTGAGGTTAATGACGAGGGTATATCTGTGATACTAAATTTAAGAAGAAAGATAATAGGCTACCAGAATAAAATAAAAATTATTTCGGAATCGATAGATAAATCAAAAAGTATCGACGAACTTATATTTATGCTTAAAAAAAGTGGCATCTTTGGTGCAAACAATAACAATGAAGATATTTAATTAATGATAAAAAATAATTTGTCACTACTCTTACCAAAAATAAAAAATTTGATTGATAACGGCGCGGAATTGCCGGATGATCTTCTTTTGTCTGCTTACGAGGTATCGGGCTCGGCACTGATGGAACTTCTCTCTCTCGCGCTTAGACTGAGAGAAAAATGGACGGGTAAAGGGGTTAATTTTTGTTCCATAGTCAGCGCCAAAACAGGGATATGCTCGGAAGATTGCGCATTTTGTGGTCAATCTTCGATGGTCGCAAAAAAAAATAAAGGGGGGCGAATAAATAACCTTATAACCGAAACCGAGATAGTAGAAGCGGCAAGAGTAGCCAAAGATAATGGTGCAAATGAGTTTTCTATCGTAACAAGCGGAACTTGCATAAGCAACAAAGACGAACTCAATGTAATTGCAAATGCCGTTAAAAGGATAAAAAATGAGGTCGGAATCACACCATGCGCATCCTTAGGGCTTATGCAATATGAACATTTATTGTTCCTAAAGAACTGCGGGCTTGAGGTATTTCACCATAATATTGAGACAAGCAGTGATTTTTTTCCAAAAATATGCTCCACGCACTCATTTAAGGATAATATAGAAACTGTCAAATCCGCAAAAAAAGCTGGGCTCAGGGTATGCTCAGGGGTCATTGTAGGAATGGGAGAGTCAAGGCTTGACCGAATTAGAATGGCAAAAGAGATAAAAAATCTGGATGTTGATAATATTCCGGTTAATTTTTTCAATCCTATCCCCGGTACACCGCTCGAAAAGCTGGAGAGACTTACCCCTATGGAGTGTCTTAAAACTTTGGCGATATTTAGGCTTGTAAACCCGACAAAAAACATACTAGCACAAGGGGGTAGAGAGAGCAATCTTCGCCAACTGCAGCCCCTTGCCCTTATGGCAGGGGCAAATGGATTACTACTAGGAAATTATCTGCTCACTACCGGAAGAAGCCCATCTCTAGATATAGAGCTAATAAACGATTTAGAATTTGAACAAACGAGATATGCCGAATAAAAAAGCGCTTGGCATCGACTATGGGTCAAAACGAATTGGGCTTTCAATGAGTGATGATACTCAAACTATTGCATTTCCATTTAAATACATACCTAATAATACATCTAAGAAAGTCATTGTCGAGATAGAAAATATTATTGCTAACGAAAATATAGGTTTAATAGTTATCGGGATGCCAATTGGCCTTAAGGGAAAACAAACCGACTTATCATTAAAGATAGAGAAGTTTGTTCGCGAATTCAATGCTGCCATAAATAATACGGATCAGGTCTCTATTGTAACTTATGACGAAAGATTTTCCACAATTCAGGCTCAAAAAAGCCTTATTAGTCAAGATGTCAAAAGAAAGAAACGGAAGGAGATTGTGGATTCAGTAGCATCTGCTTTCATACTACAATCTTATCTCGATAAAAAGAAAATGCAAATATAGACTTTTACATAAATTTTTCAAATATGTTAAATGTGTTACTTTAACTACAAAACATACAAACACCTCCAAAGGTTCTTCTTTGTCGTAAAATTAATAATACCATTATCTATTATCGCAGTCGTTGTATTATACGCTTTTCTGCCTCAATCCTATCAATACAAAAAACCAGAACTTATGAAAATTGCGCGGGGAAATTCCTTAAAAGAGATAACATTTAAACTTTATGACAAAAATCTGATAAAAAATCCCTATTTATTTTATTTTATAGGTTTCATTACGGGATACTCAAGATATATAGAGACAGGAACATACTATGTGTCTATTGATGAATCACCTGCATCTATTTACCGTAAATTTGTAAACGGCAGAGTGGCAACGGCCAAGATAGTTATTCCGCCGGGGTTAAGTATATTTCGGATAGCAGAAATACTTGCAAAAAATAAAATTACAAGCGAGAGACAATTTTTAGCGGAGTGTTTTGACCAAAAGTTCCTTTTGAGTATAAAAATAGATAAAAAAAGTGTTGAGGGGTTTTTATATCCGGACACATATATGTTTAAGGTTGATTCAAACCCAAAAAATATCATAGAGGAAATGGTAAATGAATTTGATTTAAAAACTAAAAACTTAAAACTTACGTATAATAACTTAGTAATAGCATCTATGATTATTAAAGAGGCAAACGGAAATTATAAAGACGGTATGAAATTAATTTCATCAGTTATTCATAATAGGCTTAGAATAAATATGCCCCTAGATATTGACTCTACATCTATTTATGCCCGAAACTTATTGGTTTATAAAAAATACCTACCGATGATGTACAAGTCTCGCTATAAATTTAAGTTTGCCATGAATCCGGCTTATTTAAAGTCAAAATCACCGTATAACACTTATTTAAACTATGGACTTCCGCTCACTCCCATTGCAAATCCCAATATTGTCGCAATCAAAGCAGCAATACATCCTGCCAAAACAAGATATTTCTATTACATTGCCACAAAATCTGGCAGAACAATATTTGCTCAAACATTACGAGAACAAAATAAGAATATCAGTAAATATCTTAAATAAGAATAAGAAATGGCGACATTTACTTGTCAAGCTATCAAGAACAATAAAACGTGATACTTAATACATATTGACTATTTTAGGTATTCAACATTCTGTCCATTTATTTTTGTAAAAAATATGATACAATGGGTAAGATATGCTAGGGATAAGGAGAATTAAAAAAGGAGATGACGCGTGAGGAAAATTGAATTTTTATTGATTTTTACTATTTTTATTGTAAGTGTAGTAATATTCAGTAATACCAAAGCAAGCGCCGTAACCTTAAGGATAATGGCAGCAGATGCTCTCGTAAAACCTATTTCGGCAATAGGCAATATTTTCGAGAAAGAGCATGCGGGGGTTAAGATCAATTATGATTTTCTTGGCACCGGCGTTCTTAAGGGTGATATTGAGGAAGGGGCACCTGGTGACATCTTTTTATCAGCAAATGAGAAATTTCAAAAGCAACTCAAGAAAAAAGATTTTCTAAATTCTTATAGGATTTTTGCATATGATTATTTAGCAGCAGCCACACCTTACAACAACCCTGCGCAAATAACAAGATTTAATTTAATAGAAAAACTAATGGATCCTAACGTCTCAATTACAACATCCAGCCCGCATTCCGACCCCGCAGGAGACTATACATGGAAAATGTTTAGAATAATTAATAAGCAATTTCCGGGTGCATTCAAAAAGATTACAATGCATGACAATCATCTGCTTGACGGCGCTATGGTTATGCCTGTGATAGAGAGCGGAAACACTGATTTAGGAATACTTTATAAGTCACAACTCCAGGAACTTAAAAGGAGCGGTGCTAAAATCAATATAATACCCATTCCAAAACAATACAACACGCGTGCAAAATTTACGTCTTCAGTTTTAAATCAGTCAGAACATAAAATTCTTGATGAAGACTTCGTAAAACTTCTTTTTTCGAAGAGAGGAAGGGGGATATTAAAATATTGGGGTTTTTATCCGGTAAATGCCGCAAAGTAAAATAGTTCTTTTTTGTGCCCCCTTAAAAAATAAAAAATTAAACCCTGAAGTAACCTATGGCTTTAAATAAAAATAAACTATTCAACATACTTATCTATATCATTTCATTCTTATTTTTTACGGCATTAGTACTATTACTCTCAGGCATATTTTTTCAAACCTCATTGGATATTTTTGTAAAAGAATTAGGGGATACTCGTCTTTGGGATTCAATATTCTTAAGTTTCAAGATATCCTTCATAGTTATCTTGATAAATCTCATAATAGGCATTCCTATTGCATACATATTATCGTTTAACGAGAGTAAGATATCTTTTGCTCTCGACTTAATCTCAACCCTTCCGCTTACCATATCGCCTCTTGTAATAGGTTTTGCCGTATTAATTACTTTGGGGCCGCTTAATCCGATAGGAAGCTTATTTATACAAAATGGGATAAAATTCGTATTTACACCGCAGGGTATTGTTTTGGTTCAGTTGATTATTTCATTTCCTTTCTTTGTGAATATCGCCAAAACATCATTTGACTCAATAAATAGAAAAATGATAAATTTAAGTAAAACACTGGGAGCATCGTCATTCGACATTCTTTTTAAGGTTATACTTCCGCTTTCATATAACGGCATATTAGCTGGACTTGCAATGAGCTGGTCAAGATCCATGGGCGAATATGCCGCCACGCAGATGGTTTCCGGCGTTATCCCGAATGTTACCGAAACTGCCCCAATAGAGATATTTGTTAAAACGAGTTATGGCAACTACCCTGCTGCCATTGCTATTGCCAGTATCTTGATGCTCATATCCCTATTTTCACTCGGAATTTTTAAATATTTTAACCACAAAATGAAGGTAAAAAATTAATTTTTGCCACAAAAAAAATGAAACTATTAGAAATTAAAAATATTTATAAAAACTTTTCCGGCAAAAAGGTATTACACGGCATAAATTTAGATATAGAAAGCGCAGAAATTTCCTCTATTTTCGGCTATTCCGGCGAGGGTAAAAGTACACTCCTGCGAATAATATGCGGCATTATAAAACAAGATAACGGCGATATCATGCTCAACGGAAACAATATAAATAATTTGGAACCGTATGAAAGACACTGCGCCCTGGTGATGGAAGAGCCTCTCTTGTTCCCGCACATGAATGTATTGGAAAACATATCCTTTGGTTCAAAATTAAGCCTGAATAAAAAAAGATATATAGCCGGTGATAAGAAAATATCCAAATCAAGCAGGGAGATAATGGAATTGCTTGGGATTATTGGCTTGGAAAAAAGATATCCATATGAGATAAGCATGGGACAAGCTCAAAGAGTATCACTGGCACGGGCACTAATAGTAAATCCTGAAGTCATACTTATGGATGAACCGTTTTCAAATCTTGATATTATTTCAAAAATTAAGGTAAGAAAACTAATCAAAGAAATAAATAATGAACTTAAGATTTCCATGCTACTTGTAACCCATGATATAGAAGATATCTTAAATCTTTCAAATAAAATGTTTATTTTGAATAACGGTAAGATCCAAGATTTCGGACGCCCCAAGGATGTTTTAAAAAAACCGTCTTCTATGGATACTGCTTCTCTTCTTGGAACCGAAAACATATTTGATGGCATTATTTCTGAGATAAATGAAAAAAATAACTTAATTAAAATTACGCTACCATACATAAAACACGGACAAAGCTATATCGAAGCTGATTTTCAAGGAAATTTTGAGATAAACGAGCATGTTTTTTTTGTGATAAGACCGGAAGAGATAATCATACTAAGAGAGGATAAACAAGCTTCAAAATCAGTAAGAGAAAATCACTTTTCCGGTACGATTGAATCTGCCATTTTCACCTCTCGTATGATGGAAATATCTATTATACCTGAAGATGATTTAGAATTTAAGGTTTTAATACCATTTCATGCCTATGAGGTCATGAACCTCCATGAAGGAAAAACAGTTTTCATATCCCTAAAGAAGTCTGCAATACATATAATAAAGAAGAGGTCTAAGCCTCTGCCTCGTCGCCCTTAACCGTCGCCCTTAACGTCCCGTCGTATAGTTTTATTCTTATATTATCATCTTCCTCAACACCCAAAACGGAGGATATGACATCATTTTTATCCGTAAAAATTATACCGTATCCCCTCTTTAGCACATCAAAAGGGCTAAGTGAATTCAATGCTTTGCTTTCTGTTTTTAACCTATCTATATGTCTTGATATCGTTATATCTATACCTTTTTTAAGTCTTTTTGATAAATCTTGTATATGAGCCTTGTTCTCATTAAAAATAGACGAAGGATTTTTCAATAAAAGTCTTTTGCCAAGATGAACAACATTTGTTTTTGATAAATGGATACGCGAATCAATATTTGTTTGTAGTTTGTCTGTTATATCATGAATTCTGAACATCTTATCTTGGATTATTCTTTTAGGAGAAACCATTTCCATATTTTTAATCAAATTCAGCATGTAATCCTTTTTGCCCAAAACAACATTAAAAACACCCTGCTCTATTCTGCTTCTAAATGCTCTAACCTGCCTTACAAGATCGAACTTGACGGGAACAGCCATTTCCGCAGCATTAGACGGAGTCGAAGCGCGCATGTCCGCAACAAAATCGGCGATGGTAAAGTCGGTTTCATGACCGATCGCGCTTATCACGGGAACTGTCGAATTAAAAATAGCCCGTGCCGTAATCTCCTCGTTAAATGCCCATAAATCCTCAATGCTTCCGCCACCCCTGCCCACTATTATCACATCTATCTTTTTTCTTGTTCGACTGTAAATATTTAATAATTCTATTGCAGCGGCCAATTCTGCAGAGCTGTTTTTGCCCTGAACCCTTGCATTCACAAATATTATGGAAACATTCTCAAATCTAGATTTTATAATTTTTACCATATCATGTAAAACGGCACCGCTTCGCGATGTCACTATTCCTATATTCTTCGGTAAAAAAGGTATATCTTTCTTGGAAACATCATCGAACAATCCCTCATTTTTAAGTTTTTCTTTCAACTGCTCGAACAATAGATAAAGTTCGCCATATCCTGCAGGCTCAACACTTGATACTATAAGACTATACTCACCTCTTGGTTCGTATAATCCTATACGACCATAAGCAGTGATAGATAACCCTTCTTTGATATCAAACTGTATTTTTTTAGCATCATTTCTAAAAATTATACATTTTAATTTTGCATATTCGTCTTTTAAGTCGAAATAAATACCGGATGAATAGTTGGTTTTTAAACCCGAAATCTCCCCCCTCACCCTTATACTATAAAAACTTCCTTCTATGGTTTTCTTTAGAAGACGGGACAACTCAGATACGGTAAGAACCAAATTACCACTTATCATATTCTCGTTCATGCCTTAATACTACCACATTTGTGCGATACGATAAATACCTATTATTTATTTATCGGCATTTTATTTTTGATAAACAATGCGGCAACGGAAGCAACTAAGGTTATGTATCCCAAAATTGCAAATAAATCACCGTAAGAGGCAACGGAAGAAAGCATTCGTATGATATAATCGAAAAAGCTTAGGGACGGATTAGGATATATCGTTCCCGGTCTAAAATATGCAGGGGCTTTGTGTATTAAATTCCCATTTATATAATTTATTATATTGTGATAAGTATAAAAATTATATCGGATATTTCTCGCATATTGATTTAGATGATAAGCCTGTCTAACAACAAGTTCGCTACCTACATAGGCTATGCCAAAAGATGCCCCTATTTGGAGGGCCACAGGTATTAAACCGGAAGCCTCTGGGATCAACTCCTTTTTTACGGAATTCAACGCAGTACTTATAATAGGTGGGTTTAATAAACCTATGCCAACTCCCCTTATCAGTTGATTCACCACTATATAGTAAACGCTAGTCCTTAGTGAAAGATTGTCAAACATAAACATAGACGCCGCAGTGATTAGTAACCCTAAAAACATCGGATACCTCGGACCTATCTTATCGGATATTTTGCCGGAAAATGGAGAAACAACAGCCACTGCAAGAGCAGCGGGAGCCATTAAGATCCCGGAATACATTGCATTGTAACCAAGCACATTCTCTAAGAAAAGTGGCAACAAAAACATAGCGCTAAAAATTCCTACGGCCTTTATCATATTAACTACGATAGATATAACAAAATTGTAATTTTTAAATATCGCCAAATTAAGGAGTGGCACATCTGTAAACAATTCGGTAACGATAAAAAAAACAAATGAAAACCCACTTATAACCTCTGATTGGATTATAATAGGTGCATGCCATCCAATAGCCTGTCCTTTATTCAGAGCATATAATAGAAAGCCTAAAGATAAGGCCATGAATAAAAAACCTAGTGCATCGAATTTCTTTAAATACTTTTTTATCGGAATATCGTGCGGTAAAATCAAAATTGAACCTACTATGGAAATAATTCCTATTGGAACATTTATGTAAAATATCCATCTCCAATTTACATAATCTATAAGGTAACCCCCAAGAGTGGGACCTAGTGCGGGAGCCATCATTGCACCTATAGACCAAATACCCATTGCCCCGCCCCTTTCATTCGGCGGAAAAACCTCCGCAAGCAAAGTTAAGCCTATAGGAGTGAGTCCTGCGCCACCGATAGCTTGTAAAATACGGAACATGATAAGGTCGGGGTAAGATGGTGCAAGTCCGCATAAAATGGATCCTATTACAAAAATAATGATAGATATTATAAAGGGATATTTTATTCCATATTTTTTTCTAAAATAAGCTACCGGAAGTATAACTATGGAATAAGCTATGGTATAGGCAATCATTACCCATTCAATATCCGTAACGTTAACGCTGAAATAGGACATCATCTTGGGAAGTCCCACCGTTACGACATTAACATCGAGTATTGCCATAAAAGTAGATAAGACTACAAGCGCAAGAATTATCCACTTATAGTATTTATGCGATATTTCTAACATTTCTCATTATTTATTAAAAAGATTAGGAAAAATTTTATCCTTTTAGAAATATCCTTCTTGAAAATCCCTTAAGATTATCAACGTATGAATATAAAACGGGAATCACAAGTAAAGTAAGAAACATGGAGGTTAAAAGTCCGCCTATAACATCTATTGCCATAGGCGCTCTGGAGGAAGACCCGATACCAAGACCGGTAGCTATGGGAAGCATGCCAAAAATCATCGCAAGCGTAGTCATTAAGATGGGCCTAAGTCTTATGCTTCCCGCCTCAATAATAGAGTCATGTTCGCTCAGACCCTTTTCTCTCGATAATATTATAAAATCTACTAACAGTATGGCATTTTTTATAACAAGACCTATTAGCAAGATAACGCCTATGAGCGCAATCACGCTCAGCGCCTTATGCGTTAACAGTAGTGCTCCTATCGCACCAATCAGCGCAAACGGAACAGAAACCATGATAACCAATGGATCTATAAAGCTATCATATAAAGAAGCAAGGATCATATATATTATAATTAATGCTAGTAGCAATGTCGAACCCATAGCGCTAAACGATTGATTCATTTTCGAAGCTAACCCACTAAATTGGTATGAATATAACGATTTTTTCGGTATAATACGGGACATATATGCTCTGACCCTTTTAACCCCATAACTCAACGGAACATGATTAGACATGTTGGCATAAATCGTAACCGAATTACCAAGATCTCTTCTGTTGATAACCTGAGGTCCGATCGTCTTTTTGACGGTTACTAAATCGGATAATGGAATTAGAACACCCCTGTCATTGGAAACATAAAGATTTTTTATATCCCCTATATGGTTCCTTTCATTTTTAAAAAGTCTTAATTGTTGATTATAGATATGTCCTTTATATAAAAAATTATAATTTTTAAATATGTTTATATTGCCACCTATAAGCACGCCCAAAGTTTGCGCAATAGAAGAGACGCTTACCCCGAGACTCCCTGCAATATTCCTATTCACATGAATTAAAAGCTCGGGCTGACGAAACTGCATATTAGATGTCACGTCAACAAGTCCGGACGTATGCTTCATATCGCTTAAAAGCTTATTAGCATAGGCTACGGTTTTCTCAATACTTGGACCCATTATAATAACCTGAAGAGGAGAAACATTAGAAGATGCCCCGCCGACTATCGGCATGTCCATAACTTGCGTAGTAACACCCGGAACAATGGATATTCTTCTTCTAACAATATCCATTACCCTTTGCTGGCTCAAGTTTCTGTTGTTTTTCAAAGAGATAAAAAATAATCCTTTATGCCTTGAAGCATCGACACCTGCCCCCGTAGCCATAAAAATAGACTTTTCAAACGGGATATTTTTGACTATTTTATATAAATTATTTGAATATTTCTTCATAACACTTACACTTGTACCCTCCGGAGCCTGAAAATAAACAAGAAAATTCCCCGAATTTGACGGCGGCATCATCTCTTTTCCAACATACTGTGCTAAATATAACGAAAAAATAAATACAAACAACGCCGACAAAATAACTATCAATCTATGCTTCAAGCTCCAGTCGATCATTATTCTGTAGATATCAGTTATTTTCTTCATGAAATTTTCAAGAAGCATAAATAAATAACCGTGTTCTTTTTTATGAATAATAAACCGAGACGACAACATTGGCGTAAGCGTAAAAGAAACAAACAATGAAACCAAAACTGCAAAAGCAACAGTCAAACCGAATTCATAAAAAAATCTTCCTATCATGCCCGGCATAAACGCAACCGGAACAAAAACTGCGACTATGGAAAACGTAGTTGCCATTACTGCAATGCCTATCTCATTCATAGAATTAGACGAAGCGGACAGCCTATCCTCTCCACCTTCGACATGCCTATATATGTTTTCGAGAACAACAATGGCATCATCTATTAAAAGACCTACCGACAAAGATAGGGCCAGCATGGTCATATTGTTAAGAGAAAAATTCATGAGATGCAAGAAACCGAAAGATGAAATGATTGCAGCAGGCAAAGCGGTTGCGGCTATAATAGTAGTTCTCGTATCTTTCAAAAAGAAAAATATTACAAGCACGGTCAAGAAAGCTCCCCAAATTATATCAAACTCAACATTAGATATAGATTTTTTTATATAGGTAGCGCTATTATATGCCACATGCGCCTTAATTCCCTGCGGCAAAGACGGTCTTATTAGATTCAAAAGATCTATTGCCTCGGCAGCAACCTTTACGGCATTAGCGTGAGTTTTTATTGTAAGTCCCAACCCAACGGTCGGCTTACCGTCAAAGGTCGTAATTGAGGTTTCTGGAGCTTCGGAATTTACGGCATGCCCTATCTGTGAAAATCTAATGGGCGCTCCCTGATAATTACTAATTATCATCCGGTTGAATGCCTTCGCAGTATGAAGTCTACCCTTAAGATACATAAAATATGTCTTAGTATCCGTTTTTAAATTCCCTGTAGGCAGCGAAACGCTTTGAGACTTAATTGCGTTAATAATCTGATTAACACCAAGACCGTGGGATATCATCTCGTTATTATTTACATAAAAGATCATTCTTCTGCTTCTGGCTCCACTGACAATAATCTGGCCAACGCCCGGAAGCCTTTCGAATTTTCTTTTAAGAACCTTTTGAGCATAAAACGACAAAAATCTCTTAGACCTATTACCCGATAAAGCTATCCACATAATAGGAGAAGAATTAATATTTAGCTTTTTGATGACGGGCGTATTGATATTCTTAGGAAGTTTGTCTAATATAGCATCCACATCCGCAATAACGGTTTGATAACGATGGGCAATATTCTGATTAAGGTGAAACTCCACAATTACGACACTTGTTCCAACGCTACTAGTGGACATTATATGCTTTATACCAGAGGCTGAATTCACAGCATCTTCTATCTTTTTAGTAACATCGAGCTCCATTTCTTTCGGACTTGCGCCGGGTAAGGTCGTTGTGATGGTTATTATTGGAAACTGAATATTTGGATAAAGATTTACGGCAAGAGCAAAATACCCGAACATACCCAAAACAACAAAAATTCCAACCATCATTACCGCAAAAACAGGCCGTTTAATGGAAATATCAGATATTTTCATATAGCCCTCTTTACTATAACAACATGTTCGTTGTCGTGCACTAAGTTTGAACCCCTGACCACAACAATATCATTCTTGCTTATACCCTTTGTAATTTGCAAATACCCGTCCTTATTAATACCCACGGATACAGCCCTTCGTTTTACGACTCCGTTTTTATAAACAAATAGATAGTCTCCTTTCAGCGTAATTACGACGGATGGCTCCGGCACAAAAAACCCATTCCGTACAAATCCTATTGAAAATTTAACCCGACCAAAATACTGTGGCCTTATCCGTTCCCTGCTATTTAGAAAAAGGGCTTTGATCTCTACCATCCTTGTTTGAGGATTTAATGAAGGGCTTATAAAATAAATATTTCCGGAAAAGACTTTACGGGGATAACCCTTTATAGTTACAAAACAAGCTTCACCTTTGTTTATAAACGGAATATAACTTTGCGGGATATAAAATTTAAATTCTAATGGCCTCAGTGCAACTATGTTGTACGACAATTCGCCCGGGACGACATAATCTCCAAGATTAATACGTCTTTTGTATACTATGCCGCTAATTAAGGTAGTTATTAGCGTGTCCTCGTAATTCTTTCGATCTATATTTAGAAGCGACAACGCCGCATTATAAGATCCCTTAGCCTGCCTGACAATAGAAACAGCCCTGTCGTAATTAAGGGCAGTCAATAGCCGCTTTTTAAATAATATTGCATCTCTTTTTAGCGTCGATTTAGTAAGGGCATAAGCAGCTTTATCTCTTGCTAATATATCTTTTTGGAGCTCCATTGCAAAATAGGCTTTTTTTCTATCTATGACTGCCAGTACCTGTCCGGCCTTCACAAAATCACCATCGCGAGCAATAATTTCAACAATCTGTCCTGCCGATCTTGATGCAATACTTGCAGTCTTATAAGGCAAAAAATAACCCGGTTCTTTCAAATAAATCGTCGCACTTATAATTTTAACCTTACTAATGGTCACGCGTACATTCACTACAGGATTAACCGTCTTTTCCCCGCAAGCGCTGAGAGATAAAACAGAGATCAAAACAATCACAAATAGAATAGGTAATAATATTTTAGCGCTACCTGAAATCTTAAATCCAATAAATTGATCTTTTTTTGTTTGATTTGCCTGCATTCTATCCTCCGGATGTATTAATGCTTATTTATCCCGTATATTGACATATTAAATATTTCTTCAGCATCGGCCCTAATTATTTCTTCTGTAAATTCATGCTTATTATTAATAAAATTATATATAGCATTTGTTTTAATTAAAGCAATAATCATATATCCAACCTTTGCTGGATTTAAATCATGTCTAAACTCGCCAGATTCAATCCCCGATTTAATAATTTCGCCGATGAAATGTGCATATCTTTTTTTTCTTAAATTAAACGATTCCTGTGATTTCTTGTTTAAAAAAACAATATTAATCTCGTCCAAAAAAACAGTCTTAAAAAAATACCTATTTTCATAAATATGATTAATATTTTCTAAGATTAAAATCCTCAATTTTTCCATGCGATCTTTCTGTACATCAACTTTTGTCCTAACCCTATTAAACATTTTTTCAAACCCGCGCTCTAGTACTTTCTCTAGAAGTTCATTTTTATTCTTAAAGTAGATATAGACCGTTCCTTTAGCGATACCCGCTTTTTGCGCGACCTTTTCCATCGTTAAAGCCGAAAACCCGATTTCCTCTATTAATTTTCTAGAAGACAATAAAATAAGTTCATATTTATCAATATTTTCTATCATGTCTACTATTATAATGACTTTAAAGTCATTATTCAATAAAAAAATTTATTCTTCTTAATTTTGACAAAATTGCATAAGAGGCTGTCTTAATTTCTTTATTAAAAAAGATAATGCCAAGAGCATAATGATAATATATATTATAAACAAGGTAGTATGCGCAGAATTGTTATTTTGCAATCCTAAGCCATAAATTAATAAATTCACAAAAATTAACAGCGGGAACGACCACATCAGGATCCACCCTTCTATAAAATGAAAGCAATGCGCCTCTTTGCCGTAAAGACCGGCCATTCCAACAAGAACAAACCCTGCAGATATAACAGCAATCTCTGGATTTTTAAAAAACAAAAGATAACTTATGCCGAAAATAACTCCTAAAATCATGCAGGATAATATAAATATTTTTATTTCTCTTTTCCACACTAAGAGGAATGCTCCTGATATCAACGACCCTAAATAAAAGATAGATGTACCCAAATCAAGACCTTGCCAATTTGAAACTCGGTAAGAAAAAACAAACAAAACAATACCCAATAAACCGATAATATAACCTGATCGGTAAATTACATCGTAAGTTTTTGGATAATAAATCTTTGTCTCCATAAGTTACGCAACCCTGCCTAGAACTGAAATATTTCTATTTTCTTTATTCGAAAATAGTCTCTTTGAAACCCTTTTTATAGCCAACCCGTCAACGGAATCTATATTTTTTAATATCTGCGCCTTGGAAACATATTTATTTCTATATATTTCACTTATAGCATTACCGTTCATCGTATAGCTTACGGATTCCGTTCCTAGTAGAAAACTATCCGAAACGTGCCTTTTTGCATTAATAATCTCTTCATCACCGATATTGCCTAGGGCTAACCCATCCATTATATTAAAAATTAGTTCCTTAGAGAGTTTAAACTTCTCAGGAGAAACGCCTTCATATATATAAATATATCCATCGAATTTATGGAAAGAAGCATTTGAGTAAATGGAATAGGCAAGGCCTCTATTTTCCCTTACCTCCTGGAAAAGCATAGAACTTACAGACCCCCCTATCAGAGTATTTAAAACCTCTAGTGCATAATAATCTTCGTCGGTTTTTTTTATTCCATCAAAGCCTATAAAAACATGGGTCTGTTCTAGGTCTTTTTCCTTAATAAATTCACCATAATTTTTAGCTGTATCGGTTTCTATGGCAGACATCCTATTCACAAACCTTTTCGAAATCTTATCCATACAACCGCATATAGACTTCACTACTTTATCGCGGTCAAAATTACCAGCAATCGATATAACCATATTTTGAGGGGCATAGTTTGAATAAAAATAATCTAATATTTTTTTTCTATCGAAGGACGCAACCGTTTCTTTGGTTCCAAGGATTGGATAAGCAAACGGGGAACTTCCATAAAAATTTTTATGGAAGAGTTCCGAGGAATAATCTAATGGGTCGTCTAATGCACCTGAAATTTCTTGTAAAATAACACCTTTTTCTTTTTCTATCTCACCTTCCAAAAAAGTAGAATTAAACATGATATCAATCAGGAGATCAATCGCATTAGCATAGTTCTCCGAAAGGACGCGGGTATACAGGCAAGTTAACTCAGTTCCGGTGAATGCATTTAAAGCACCTCCCATCAAATCAATCTCTTTATTTATATCTCTGTATGTTCGTTTCTTAGTCCCCTTAAAGAGTAGATGTTCTATGAAATGAGACATTCCGCTCAAAGCTACCGGCTCATAAGCGCTGCCCGTTTTAATCCATAATCCTATGCTTACGGAATTAAAGTAAGATTTCTTTTCCGTAAGCAGTATAAGTCCTGATTCTAACTTTTCTTTTTTAAAATTCCTCATAGGATTTCTTTTCTGGAAAGTTTTATTTTCCCAAATCTATCGACGTCTATAACCTTAACCTTCACATCATCGCCCTCTTTTAAGATGTCAGAAACCTTCTCAACCCTTTTATTGTCAAGTTGCGATATATGGACAAGCCCATCAGTTCCGGGGAATATTTCTACAAAGGCTCCAAAATCCATTATTTTCCTAACCTTGCCGTTATAAATCTTACCAATCTCCGCTTCCTGAACTATATCACTTATCATAGCGGCAGCAAGAGTCAGGGCACTCTTATTTATTGATGAAATAACAACCTTTCCGGTATCGTCTATATCAACCTTGGCTCCTGTTTTTTCGATAATCCCCCTGATAACCTTTCCACCCTGACCTATTACTTCTCTTACTTTCTCTGGTTTAACCATTATAGTAACAATTCTAGGAGCGTTCTGGGCCAAGTCCTTGTTCGGTTCAGATATCGTTTTAAGCATGATATTAAGTATGTGTAAACGGCCATCTTTAGCCTGCATAAGCGCACGTCTTAAAACATCCCCTGTAACACCGTCAATTTTGATATCCATTTGGAGAGCTGTAACCCCTTTTTCCGTTCCCGCCACTTTAAAATCCATATCCCCGAGGTGATCCTCGTCACCCAAAATATCTGAAAGGATTGCAACTTTATCCCCTTCCTTTATAAGACCCATAGCAATTCCAGCCACAGGAGCTTTTATTGGGACACCGGCATCCATGAGAGCTAAAGTACCCCCGCATATTGTCGCCTGAGAGGAAGAACCATTAGACTCAAGTATCTCAGATACAACCCTAATTGTATAAGGAAAATCTTCAAAATCAGGCAGAATATACTTTAATGCCTTTTCACCAAGTGAGCCGTGACCTATTTCTCTTCTACCCGGAGATCTTAACGGATAAACCTCTCCAACCGAGAATGGGGGAAAATTATAATGAAGCATGAATCTCTTAGAAGATTCTTTTTCAGGCGCATCTACAATCTGTTCGTCAAATTTTGTGCCAAGTGTAATGGCCACAAGCGCCTGCGTTTCTCCTCTTGTAAAAATGGCACTACCGTGAGCCATAGGAAGTTCACTTACAGAGCAGCTAATCGGCCTGATATCGGATAATCCTCTCCCGTCAACCCTTAGCCCTTCATCAAGAACTCTCTTCCTTAATAAATCTTTTTGCATGGATTCGAATATATGATTAATTAACGTTTCTTGCTCAGGATGCGATTCTTGAAGCAATTCAATAACCTTTACATTGAGATCGGCTATGGCATCATTTCTTTCCTGTTTTGCAGATATCTGGAGGGCTTTAGATAAATCACTATAGACAATTTCCTTGACTTTTTCACGTAGTCCGTCTGGGATTACTAACGGCTGCAGTTCAATCTTATTGATGTCAATCTCGGAAAGAATGGAATTTTGAAATTCTATTAATTCCTTTATTTTATTGTGTCCAAATTCCATAGCAGACAAAAGTTCTTCTTCGTCAAGCTCGTTAAAGCTTCCTTCAACCATCGTTACCGCATCCTTTGAACCTGCTATAATAAGAGAGATATCGCTTCCCTCAATTTCTTTATAAGTCGGATCTGCTATAAAATTGCCATCTATTCTTGCAACTCTAACGCCTGCGGTAGGACCGTTAAACGGCGCCTCGGAAAGTGCTAATGAAAACGAAACACCCAACATTGCCGCCATATCGGGATCATTTTCCTGATCCATAGAAATCACCGTGGCAATTACCTGAGTGCCAAAAAAATAGTTTTCGGGAAAAAGTGGCCGTATTGGCCTATCTAAGAACCTGGATGTCAAAACCTCTTTCTCAGATGGCCTTGCTTCTCTTTTAAAGAAACCCCCGGGAATTCTTCCTGCGGCATAAAATTTTTCCACATAATTAACCGTAAGAGGCAGAAAATCAATCCCCTCTTTTATATTTTTATCAATACACGTCGTAACAAGAACCTTGGTATCTCCAATGGTAACCAAAGCGCTACCGGACGCTTGCTTTGCAAGCCTTCCTGTCTCAACAGTTATTTTTTTATCATCAAGCGTAAAACTCCTCGTTACATCATAAGTCACCATCATGTCTCCTTTGTAAATCTAAAATTATTAAAATAAAACCTATTTTTCTATTTTCGAAGCTCAAGTGAACCTATAATGGTCTTATACCTGTCTTCATCCTTTCTTTTTAAATAATCAAGTAAGTGCCTTCTTCTTGAGACCATTTTTAAGAGCCCCCTTCTGGAATGGTGGTCCTTGGCAAATTTTTTAAAATGCTCAGACAATAAATTAATGCGATAGGTGAGTAATGCAACTTGTACCTCTACCGAACCAGAATCCCCTTCATGTGTTTTAAACTTTTCAATTATTGTTTGTTTTTCGTCTTTTGAAATTGGCATTGAATTGATACCTCCGGATATTAATTATATATATTAGACTTTATCATCTATTTGCTATTATCAACACTGCTATCACTCATAGGAATAATATGTTCTATTAAAAAATCTGCACCTTTTTTAATTGATTCAAAGGGCAAGGCATTGCAGATATCAAATCCACCCGCACTCGTCCTTCTAAGACTGTATAAATGGGCAGGTATATTAAATTTATCCATTATATCCTGAGCTATAGCCCGTGCGTACGTACCTTTAGAAACTGTACACTTAAAATATATCAAAGAGTCATCATAAGATTTTACATCAAATTCATAAATATTTACAACACTTGTCTTTTTGCTATCGTCCATATCCACTGCTATGTTCTTCCTTGCATATTTATATAACGGAACACCCTTAAATTTTTTTGCACTGAACATTGGAATCTTTTGAACAAAATCCCCTTTTAGTTTACTTAAATAGTTGGCTATATCCGCAACCTCGGTTTGTGAAACCGGCTTAATATCTACATTCACTCCTGAAACATCAAGGGTATTCGTACTTATACCTATTTTAAAAACACCCTCATAAGATTTTGGAATATTTATGAACTTATCCTGAAGTTTTGTCGCTTTATTGATAAGAAGAGGAAGTACCCCCGTCGCAAAAGGATCCAACGTCCCTGCATGACCAACCTTTAAACAGTCAAGCTCTTTTTTCACAACAGAATCCACACCAAAGGAAGTCATGCCCTCCGGTTTATCCATAACAAGAATGCCACTAATATTACTATTTTTAACTACTTTCATGCTTTTTTAAGCTTTATTTAAATTGCCACTTCTACACCAAAAATACAAATATTACCCGGTATACGGAACCATTTTAACATTTACCCGCCTAAGTGGATAAAGACAATCACACTCTACTTATATAACCTCTTTGCAATATTGATACACTTCTTTTTTAATTTCGCTCAATTCACCACTGACACTGCATCCTGCAGCAAACTTATGCCCGCCGCCGCCAAACTTCTCAGCAATCTTCGCGACATTCGCATAACTCTTGGACCTAAAATTTAACCGATATTCATTAAAGGATACCTCCCTGAAAAATATCGCTATCTCCACACCTTGAACCGATCTTGGATAATTTACGAAATTTTCATATAATCCGTTAATCCTTTTTCCATCCATCCTTTCTATAATATCGTTAACCATTTTTTTCGTTCCAACCATTGAAGATACTTTGCCGCCTAAAGTGAATTCAAGGGTACTCAGGCTCTTTCCAAGCAAAGTGTACATCTCTGCAGGTTTCGTTTCAAAAAGTTCTGTTGCAATACTCGCCGGATCTATATTGTATTCATTTAATACGGAACATATATAAAAAGACCTTTTATTTGCCGAAGAATAATGAAATGAACCAGTATCGGTCAAGATAGATGTATATAGCGCTAATGCAATTTTGTCATCTATCTTTGACAAAATTTTCTTCCTTGTGTCTAAATCGCAAGACAACGGTTCGCCAAACTTTCTGGTTAAAAAACCATCATAGGGTGAATAAGAAACTTTGTTTTCATGAGCCCCTGAAGATAAAAATAAGTAAAAAAGAACCTCTCCTGTAGAACTCGCATCGGGCAATACAAGATTTAAATGTCCGAAATGGGCATTGGTAAAATGATGGTCTATATTTATTATCTTGTCTATGTCTGAAAGATATTCAAAATTTGCACCAACCCTGGAAAACTCTCCGCAATCTACCACAACCAGTAAATCAATGGACTCCTTAGGAAATTCATTTAATATTTTTCCTGTCCACGGCAAAAATTTCAAGTTATTAGGGATAGTATCTTTGTCGTAAATGTATACATTTTTTCCTAATGAGCTCAAAAATAAAGCTGAAGCAACGGCAGAACCTATAGCATCACCTTCAGGATTTTCATGAGTTACTATAAGGACATTCTTGGACGACTCCATCGCATGAAGTATATCGCTCGTTGAATTTCTTAAATCTATTAAATCAACATCGGAGTACTCTTTCATTTTATTAACCATATTTTTCTATATAACATATATGTTTATTATTATTGTATTTAATCTTTGAGCCGATGCGAAACATTGTTGAGCGCACCATATTCGTTTATTATCCTATTAATTTTGGAAGACCTCTGTAATCCGTCATAATATTCAAATGCAATCTCAGGAACGGCTCTTAAGAGTATCTTAGAAAATACCTCTTTTTTTATAAAATTTTTAGAACTTTTGAATCCGCTTATGGCTTTTTTGATTTCTTTTTCCGGACCGATAACGCTAAAAAATATCTTACAAAACTTTAGGTCCCTAGTAGACTCCGCGCCTATTATCGTAACATTTTTCAATCTGTTATCATTTACTTTAAATTGAAGTGTTAACGACACCTCTCTAGCAATAAGTTCGCCTACCCGTCTATTTCTCTCTATCAATTTATTTGTCCGCCCCCCCGTCCTCTACGCTTCGTCAGTAGAAGAATTAAGGATTTGCTTGATATACTCAATTTCATAAGTCTCAATTATGTCTCCAACCTTTATGTCATTAAAATTTTCCAAAAGTATTCCGCACTCGTAATTGGTCTGAACCTCTTTGGCGTCTTCCTTAAATCGCCTAAGCGAATCTACATGCCCACTGTAAATTATAACATTATCTCTTAGAAGCCTAGCGCTTGAAGCCCTTTTAATTGTTCCGCTTAATACAAAAGCGCCGGCTATCGCCCCTGATTTTGGAACATTAAATACATCCCTAACCTCCGCCTTTCCGGTTATATTCTCTTTTTCAATAGGCGCAAGAAGTCCTTCCATGGCATCCTTAACATCCTTAACTGCATCATAAATTACATTATAGTATCTTATTTCTACACCCTCATGTTCGCTTAGAGTCAATGCCTTAGACTCTGGGCGAACATTAAATGCTATTATTATGGAGTTCGTAGCCTTCGCAAGCATAACATCACTTTCGGTAATTGCCGCCGCACCGTTGTGAATAATATTAACCTTAACCTTGGAAGTTGAAAGTTTATTAAAAGATTGGATTAACGCCTCCATGGAACCATAGACATCTGTCTTGACAATTAGTTTTAACTCTTCTATACCGCCTGATTTTATCTTTAAATATAGCCCCTCCAGCGTAACTTTTGCGTTAGAACTTAACTCGGACTCTCTATGTTTTAATTGCCTTTCCACACTAATCCTTTTCGCTTCTTTTTCATCTTTTAAAACAATAAAATTATCCCCTGCCGACGGGACGCCCCCAAGACCGAATATTTCGATGGGGGTAGAAGGTCCTGCTTTTAGAATCTTATTTCCCATATAATCCACCATAGCCCTAACTTTAACGTTATATAAACCGCATACAGCGCTATCATTTATATTTATAGTGCCACTTTGCACTAAAACGGTGACGACCGGACCTCTTCCTTTATCTAGTTTTGCCTCAACGACGGTTCCTCTCGCCAGTTTATTGGGATTTGCCTTTAACTCCAAAATTTCTGACTGAAGTATTATAAGCTCAAGAAGCTCTTTTAATCCTTGCCCTGTTTTGGCGGAAACATTCGCATAAAGAGTTGTTCCTCCTAAATCTTCAGGAACAAGACCGAATTCCATTAGGTTACTTTTTATTTTAGCAGGATTTGCGCCCGGTTTATCTATTTTATTAATTGCCACTATCACGGGAACATTAGCGGCCTTGGCATGATTTATGGCTTCAATGGTTTGCGGCATAACGCCATCGTCAGCAGCGACAACGAGAACGACAATATCGGTCATACCCGCACCTCTTGCCCTCATCTCGGTAAATGCCTCATGGCCGGGAGTATCTAGAAATGTTACGGTAGAATCATTAACTTTAACGCTATATGCACCGATATGCTGAGTTATTCCTCCCGCTTCGTTTGATGTTACACTTGTCTTCCTGACGGCATCCAATAAAGATGTTTTGCCATGATCGACATGCCCCATAACAGTAACGACAGGGGCTCTATGTACAAGTGATTCTTGGGAATCGGGCAATTCTACAAGCTTTAATGTCTCATTAAAGCTAACATTTTCAACGAGATAATTATATTCCGTTGCGATAAGTGATGCTGTATCTATATCTACGACCTGGTTCATTGTCGCTATAATACCAATATCCATCAGTTTCAAAATAACCTCTGACGCTTTGACACCCAACGCCTGCGACAAATTATTAACAGTTATACCACTATTTATCCTTATAACCCTTTTGGAAGCCTTTTTCTCAGGTACAACAAGCTGAGGGCGTGAAGTACGCTTGGCAATTTTACCTGACCTAAATTTCCTCTTATGCCTTCTATACGCAGAATTTTCGTTATCCCCCGATGTATTTATGAACTTGCCCGTTTTATTGTGTTTGGCAGATGAAGTTTTTTTAAATTCATTCTTCTTGCCTGCGGGTTTAGGGAAAGTTTTATTTTTTGAATCTTCTTCATTTATCTTTGATAATTTATTTTTATTAATGGTGCTTACAACACTTAACACGTCACCTGTGCCATCCTGCTTCTTTTTACCTTCCTTATTTTCTATGTTGTTCTTAGAAATCGCTACATTTTCATCAGCAAGCTTCTTCGTCTTTATGCTTTGCTCCGAAATATTATTTTTATCAAGCCCACCTACGGTAGCGGACTCCTCTGTAGACTTAAGTTTAATGATATTTTCAACTTGAGACTGGGATTCTTGCACGCCTGCTTCGGTTTTTTTAGGTTCCGCCGAAACTGCAGACGAAATAGATGTAGACGTATTGTCCGTCTTTTCTATTTTAGACGCTCTTCTTCTTATAACACCTTTCGATATCCTTTTCTCTTCCATCATGGCAGAATCCCTTGTATCCATAATATTTTTAATTAATTTCTTTGTCTATCTTTTCTTTAAGTTCCATATCTGATTTTACTCTACTAAGAAACTCGCTTGCCGAACTTATAATGTTTTCAGCCTTCTTTGCATCCACAGAAATATCCTTGGATAATTCTTCAGCGGAAGCGTTCGATATATCCTCAACAGAGGTATAACCGTTCTGATACAAAAGTTTTGCAATAATATCTCCCACTCCCGGTATATCCATAAAAGTATTATACGCCACTTGGTCTTTTTTATCGGCCTTAGATTCGCTACTGATATCTATCTTGTAATCCATAATTTTTGTTGCAAGCCTAACGTTTTGCCCCTGCTTTCCAATTGACATTGCAAGCTGGTCGTCAGGCACTATAACCGTTATCGTTTTTGTATCCTCATTAATAGCAACCCTAGATACTTCCGCAGGGCTTAGTGCATTTACAACTAATTTTGCAGGACTATCGGAATAAGGTATAATATCAATCTTTTCCCCTCTAAGTTCGCTTATTATGCTCTGTATCCTAAATCCCTTTACTCCGACGCACGCACCAACCGGATCAACATCCCTATCTGAAGAATAAACAGCGATTTTAGATCTAAATCCCGGTGCCCTGGCAACCCTAGCAATTTTAACGATGCCATCATATATCTCCGGCACTTCCAACTCGAAAAGTTTAATTAAAAAATCATCGGAAGTACGGGAAAGAATAAGCTTAGGGCCTCCTTTTTCCATCTTTATATTTGATAATACAGCCCTTATTCTGTCATTAGGTTTATATATTTCGTTATGTATTTGCTCCTGTTTTGTTAAAATGGCCTCTGTCTTTCCTAGATCAATTACTATCACCGATCTTTCAATCTTTCTAACAAGACCGCTAACAATTTCACCTTTTCGTTCATTGAACTCATCGAAAATATTTTTATGTTCTATCTCCTTTATTTTTTGAAAGATAACCTGTTTTGCGACCTGCGCCTCTATTCTGCCATAAATATTTTTTTCCACCTTTAGACCAAGGCTGTCTCCGACGATAGCATCCGAATCATCTGCAATCGCATCTTCAATAGATATCTCCGTTTTAGAGTTCTGAACATCTTCCACGACCTGCTTAAACATAAATATCTCAATCTCACCTGTTTCTTCATTGTAATGCGCCTCTAGGTCATATCCTATGCCCAAATTTTTTCTGGCAATAGTTAACACCGCCTGTTCTAACGCATCTATAACCAAAGAGCGTTCAATATTTTTATCTTTAGAGACCTGGTTTATCACCATACTAAGGTCTTTTATAACAAGTTGGGACACTTCTATACTCCTTAAATATTTTAAATATTAAAATAATTAAATTTATATAACCAACAAATTCCCTTTTTTAATTTGAAAAAAAGAAATAACCCTGATTCTATGCTCTATTTCGTCAAATATTTTTATACCGGGGCTATTATTTCCACTATCGTCTTCCGTATCGAGTATCTCCCCGATTAAGTTAATCCTTCCGTTAATCTTTTTTCGTAGGGATACTTTCACCCTTTTTCCTTTATATTTCTTATAATCGTTAAACTTTAAAATAATCCTATTGATACCCGGGGACGAAACCTCAAGAGTATATTTAAATTTTATTAACTCTTTAACGTCCAGTATCATATTTAATTCTCTGGATATATTGGACAACTGAGATATATTAATACCACCCTCCGCATCAATATAAACCCTTAAAGCCACTCCGCCGCCCGCAGCTGCAGAAGAAAATATAGCGCCGACAAGATAACACCCGTAGCACTGTGCAATATCTTCCGTAACCTTCTCTATGTCTTTTATCAAACTATCGTGCATAAAATAAAAAAAGCGGGCAAAACCCACTTTTATATAAAAAAAATAGTAAAATATACAAACAAAACAAATTACAAAAATTCTTATATACCTATCTCCGCAATTATAAATAAAATTTAATAAAATATCAAGAATAATTTTTATGTCTATACTTTACCGAATATAAAAAAAGTCCATTGGGCGGAGCGCAGAGTAAATTAAAGTGACCTGCACTGGGCTGTTTGTTCGCTGAGCTTATGTTTGACGTCAAATTTATTTCATCAAGCATACTCATTATGTATTCAACGCGTATCTTTCCACTTCCGCATGAGACAATGGCCCCCACAATTCTTCTAACCATGTGCCTTAAAAAACCCTCACCCTCAACAAAAATATCAAATCCATAGCTTTTTTTATATATACCTATATCCTTAATTGTCCTGTAATAGTTAGCCGAATATTTTTCTTTCTCCTTCTTGGTAAAATTAATAAAGTTATGTTTGCCGACAAAAACATTTGCGGCTTCATCCATTAGTTTTAAATTTAATTTTTCCTTTACGAACCAAGTATAGCCTAATAACAATGAGCTCTTAAACCCCGAGTTGATTTTGTATAGATATATTTTGGAAATAGTATCATAGGTCGCATGAAATAAATCGTGTATAATCTCTATATTTTTTATGGATATCTCAAGCGGAAGAATACCATTTAACGATGCCTTTAATTTGAGCGTGTCGTAATAAAAAGGAAGACTACAATTTGCGACTTGGTTCACGGCATGGACACCGGCATCGGTCCTTCCCGAAACAAAAAACCTTGTATTAAATTTTGTCACGATACTAATAGCCCTTAAGAGCTCATTTTCTATAGTCTTAACTCTCCTTGATTTTTCAGGATTATTTTGACTTTGCCAACCGTTATAATTTAACCCGTTGTATTCAATAACAAACAGATAGTTCATCTCTGATCCTCTTTTGACAATATGTATCTTAAAGACCTCAGGGATAAACCTAGACTTTTCGCAGCATCCAATTTAGAATTGTTTTCTTTTATCCGGTTTTCTACGATAATTTTTTCGATAATCCTAATAAAATCCTGCAGCGATATTTTTTTTTCGCTATTAAGTCGGTTAAATATTTCTATTATTTTTTCATAATAATCTCCTTCAAAACTGATATCTGCTTTTTTATTGTCGTCCTTCTTGAAAATATAGCCAGGAAGGCAATTTTCATTTATTTCCTTTAATAAACCGGTTTTATCATAGCCTTCGCAATAAATACATGCCCTTTCTATAATATTTTCAAGTTCTCTCACATTGCCTCGATAATCATAATTCACAAGTAACGACATTGCCATCGGAGAGATTGATTTTATTGATTTTGAAAACTTTTTTATAAAATATGATGTTAAAATAGGAATATCTTCCTTGTGTTCCCTTAACGGTGGCATTGTTATATTGACCCTATTTAGCCTAAAATATAAGTCTCCTCTAAATTTACCTGAGGCAACCAATGACTCTAAATCTTTATTTGTGGCAGCAATTATTTTTGCATTCATAAATTCTTCCTTGTTGGATCCCAATTTTCTGTAGGACTTCTCTTGCAAAACCCTTAATAGTTTTATCTGCAACGACAACGATAAATCTCCTATTTCATCAAGAAAAAGGATGCCTCCATCAGCATATTGTATGAGCCCCATTTTATTCGTCTCTGCACCCGTGAATGCACCTTTGGCATAGCCAAATAATTCGCTTTCCAAGAGATTTTCTGGAATAGCCGATAAATTTACAGGAACAAATGGCATATCCCTTTTAGCAAGCGAGGTTCTCGCTACAACTTTTTGATTATCAGAACCCCTGGAATAAATATCGTAAATCAACCTTGCGGCTAATTCTTTTCCTGTACCGGATTCTCCGGTAATGAGAATAGTATTAAAATTCAAAGAAACACTAGCTATATCATTTAAGATATTTTTTATAATTCTAGACTCCCCTTTTATGCCCCCTTTTATTATTTCAGCACTTTTTATAGCATTTAAATCCTCAAAAACCCTAAAATAGTCTATAGCCCTTCTAATCGTAATTTTAAATTCTTCATTATCAAATGGCTTGGTTATGTAATCAAAAACTCCTTGCTTGATAGCCTCTACCCCTGCTTTAACATCAGAGTAAGCCGTCATTAATATGATAGGTAACAGTTTTGAATTTAAACCTCTCCTCTCTTTTTTAAAAAATTCGACAAACTCAAATCCCGACATCTCTGGCATTCTTATATCGGAAACGATGAGATTAAAATTTGTTGCATCCATGAGTTTTATGGCATTATTAACACTCTTGGAAATGGTAACATCGTATCCTTCAATGGTAAGTAATATCTTAAGAGAATCCAGTATAGACATTTCATCGTCTATGAGGAGTATCTTTTTCTTTAAATCGTGAGTATCTATAATATACTTATTCATATCTCCTAATAATTTTTAGATAGGTAAGCTTATCTTGATTAATGTTCCCGTATTAATCCTACTCTGCACCCTTATCTCCCCACCGAGATTTTCCAATATTGAATAAACGATAGGCAATCCAAGTCCGATCCCATTTTCTTTCGTGGTAAAAAGAGGCTTGAATATATTTTTTAGGGTAAATTCGTCCATCCCTTCCCCATTGTCGAAAATAGATACTAAGAGCCATTCTTTTCCGCTCCCATCTTTCATTATTTTTGAGGCAATTCTTATAATACCGGCATGACTTTTAATATTTCTACCTCGTAACGACTGTACGGAATTTTGTAAAATATTAAGAAGAACCTGGTGAATCCTATATTTTTCTGAAAAGATATTCCTATTAGGGTCTAGTCTATTACATATATTTATTTTTATTGTATCACTCGAACCGTCTTTTGACTGCTCTGGAAAACTTAATATTATGTCATCGACCATCTCAAAAAGATTAAAACTTTCATAATTATTTTTATTATAATTGATGCTAGTTGATTTTATCTTTGCAAAACTCAAAAAATCGTTAACCAAATTGTCTAATCTTAGTGATTCCGTTCTTATGATACCGGTTAATTTCTTATAATCATCGCTATCATAATCTAAATTTTGTGAATTTAAAATATCTGCCGATGTATTTATTGCTAAAAGGGGATTCCTGACCTCATGGGCCAACCATCCCGCAAACTTGCCTGCTGTCATTAAACCTTCATTAATCTTTGATTCAATCTCCATTTGCTTGATAAAGGTTATATCTCTAAAAAAGAGCATAAATTTTCCAGGAAAACCTTTGTAATAAATAAATTCGGCATGAGAAAAACCTAAAATCATGCCTTGATGCTTTATCTCGAACCTTTTTAGTCCATTATGTTTATTTTCATATTGAACATCATGTTTTTTATTGACTCCGCCAAGAATATTAATTGGAAAATTATTCAAAATATCCCTTATGTCAAGATTAAAATTAAATAAAACACCAGCTTTATTGATAAATGCTCTATTAAAACGTTGTAAATCTAAGATATTGACAGCCTCTTTATTTATAAATACAACATTGTAATTACCGTCAAGAACAATAACCCCTTGCGAAAAACTGTTCATTAACTCCTTGTTGAAATTTTGTGAATTTTTCATTAATTTATCCATCTCAACCATCTTCTCGCTTAAAACCCTCATGCCCCCCGAAAAGTGATACAAGAGTGAACCGAATATCAGAACGCCCAGTATATTAATGCTTGCCAAAAAGAGCAATTTATCTGGATTGGACAAGAAAAAGGGATGATAACCAAAATTAAAATAATACTGCAAATCTGCCAATAAACCGATGGCCACGGACGATGCTACAGAAAAAACCAATGCACCTGTCCTTAGAAAAACAAATCCGCCTATTAATATTAGTGGGTAATATAAAAAAATTAATTTACTGCCCAATCCTCCGTTGAATAATATTACTACTGATATGAGAGTAAAATCGATGAAAAGCTGGATGAAACCGAAATATTTTAAAACTCGATTGTCTCGGCTTTCATTTGTGACCTCTCTTGTTTTTATATATTGGAGTATGACAATGTACAAAAAAGATATAAATATCAGAAAAGCCAACAAAAAGTAGACAAAATTTTCATAACCATATATCTCGTTAAGGCGGGTTAAAATATATACGAGTATTATAACGGAAAAAATAAGCGGTCTAAAGATTATTATGAACCTAAGTTTTCCATAAATATTCTCATAATCATCTATGGTTGAACTAAAACTAAATTCAGTGAAACGTAAGTTCAGAGAAGCTCACCTCGATATAAAATATCATTTAATACGTAGCACCGTTACCGTCGGTAACTATCCGAAAACCCAATAAGGTGTCGTATGTTAATGCTAAAATCATTAGTTACCCCTTAATAGCTTGCCCCAAGTTAAATATAGGCAGATACATAGCAACAACTAATGTTCCCACAACTACGCCTAGAAATATTATCAGCGCCGGCTCTAACATTTGGGTTAAATTATTGACAGCGTTATCAACATCTTCATCATAATAATCGGCAACCTTAGTAAGCATTGCATCAAGATTACCGGTCTTTTCGCCAACCATAACCATTTGTATTACCAGCGGAGGAAATAAATCGGTTTTACTTAATGAAACGGAAAGGGTAGCGCCGGCGGAAACATCTTGTTTCGCCTGCATAATAGTATCTTCTATTACCTTATTGCCACTCGTTCTGGAGACAATATCCAATCCCGCCAATATCGGTACCCCACTTTCGATCATCGTGGAGAAAGTTCTTGCGAATCTCGCTATTGCTACCTTTTTCAGTAAAACACCTATGAGTGGTATCTTGAGAATAAGGCGATCTATATTCCTCCTCCCACTCTCTCTTTTACGATAAGCCTTTAGTGCAAATATAATCAACGCCCCGGCTATTATTATATATAAGATGTATGACTTCATGAAGTCGCTAAATGCTATCACATCCATTGTAAGGGCCGGAAGCTTGGCACCGACGCTGGCAAAAAGACTGGCAAATATAGGAATAACAAACGTCATAAGTATAATAATAACGGCAATAGCAACACTTAAAACGACAATAGGATAAATCATCGCCCCCTTTATTTTTCTTTTTAGCTTAAGCATCTTTTCAAAATAGACAGACAATCTTCTAAAAACTCTATCTAAAACTCCACCTTTTTCACCTGCCTCAACAAGGTTCACATATAAGTCATTAAAAACCATAGGAAATTTTTTAAGGCTGTCAGACAAAGATGCTCCGCCTTCAATATTTCCTTTTATCTTAGTCAGCATACCTTTTAGATCTTTATTCTTCTGTTGTTCAATCATTATCACCAAACCTTGAAGAATCGGAACGCCGGAATCGATCAATGAGGAAAACTGCCTAGTAAATAATATTAAGTTATTGTCGTTTATTTTTGTATTTGGACCTACTTCTTTGTTACCTTTTAGACTTAATGTGAAAAACTCATTCTTCTTCCCTATTTTTATGGGATAAATATCCTTCCTTCTTAGCTCAGCCGCAACAAAGTTGGGACCTGAAGCGGTAATTTCTCCCTTGAGATACTCCCCTGAACGACGTCTACCTTTCCATTGATATACGGCCATAATTGAATTTACCCCTCTATTACTCTCAACGCAATAAACACATGCGGTATAAATCATTATACACGTCTATTGCCTTATATAGCTAATTCTATAGTTTAGTGAAATCTATACCTTCGAATGGCTCATCATCGTCTTTTTTTCTTCCCTGCGATGGGAAGGATGACGATCTACTGGGCATACCTTGTACACCCATATTGCTACCGATACCTCCAATATCCTTTACATTAGAACCCTCTAAAAAAGATTCGCCCTTAGCTGTAATGACCCCCGGTCCATCAATACCTGTTTTTGACGTAAGCCCCGAAGACATAGTCTGCCGCAACTCTTCTATATCAGACGATCTACTATACGCATCCTCCTCGCTTATAATTCTTTTATTGGCTAGGGAAGCTAATGCCTGATTCAATGTCTGCATTCCATATTTTTCTTGACCAAGTTGAAGCTGAGAATATATTTGATGAATTTTATTCTCTCTAATTAAATTTTTGATAGCTGCATTCGGTATCATTAGCTCTGCAGCTAAAACCCTTCCTGCACCATTAATTCTCGGAATGAGGGTTTGAGATAAGACCGCCACTAGCGAAAGAGAAAGAGATGACCTAACCGCTGGTTGTTGATTTGAAGGAAATATATCTATAATTCTACTTATTGTTTGAACTGCAGAGTTCGTGTGCAATGTTCCGAATGTAAGATGCCCCGTTTCTGCAATCGTAAGCGCCGCCTCCATTGTTTCCATGTCTCTAATTTCACCAACAAGAACAACATCCGGATCTTCTCTTAATATATGCCTTAATGCCTCGGCAAAGCTGAATGAATCCTGTCCTATTTCCCGTTGATTAACAAGACAGCCTTTATGGGCAAATACATACTCTATGGGATCCTCTACGGTTATTATATGTTCATGCCTAGTTGTATTTATAGCATCCACCATGGCCGCAAGGGTAGTAGTCTTACCAGACCCGGTAGGCCCTGTAACCAACACAAGCCCCCTCGGCGATTTAATAATGTCTTTAACACTGGCAGGAAGCCCTAACGTATCAACAGAAGGAATATTGTGCGGTATAACCCTAAATGCCCCTGCCACTGACCCTCTGTCGTAATAAAGGTTGCCTCTAAATCTAGAAATACCCTTTTGGCTAAACGAAAAGTCAAGCTCATGAGTCTCTTCGAACTTCTTTTTTTGTAAATCGGTTATTACACTATAACAAAGACCTTGGGTATCTGACGGGGTAAGCAGGGGAAAGCTCAATGGAACCAGCGTACCCCTCATTCTAATTTGAGGAGCTGTCCCCACGGCTATATGGAGATCAGAAGCACCCTGGTCAACGGTTGTCTTTAATAAATCAGCGATAGACGGCATTAAGAACCCCTCCATATTATATCAATAATATATAATATATAATCAATATCATGGTTTATGTCAAGCTATTTAATTTATAGAATCCACTGCGTATACCGCCCTTATTCAGACACAAAATCCTTTGCGCCAACATACTGAATTATCTCTGCGAGAGAAGTAACACCTTCCAGAAATTTCTCTCGTGCTGATCGGCTCAATGTCTTCATTCCATTTTTTACGGCAACTTTTTCAATTTCAAATTCATTTACATCATCGTATATCAAAGCCTTAATATCATCTTGTATATCAATAACCTCATAAATAGCTATTCTTCCCTTATAACCGGTTTTATTGCAGGCAGGACAGCCTTTTGCCTTGTAAAAACGTTTGCCCGAGATTTCCTCGGGGGTAAACTCCAATCCTTTTAAAATATTATTATCAATATAATAGGCTTCTTTACACTCAGTACACAATTTTCTTATAAGCCTCTGAGCTATAATAAGATTTAAACTAGATGCAACCAAAAATGGCTCAATCTTCATATTGATAAGTCTTGATATTGTGGAAGAAGCATTATTGGTATGTATCGTAGAAAGAACTAAGTGTCCTGTTAAAGCAGCCTTAATGGCAATTTCAGCTGTTTCCATATCTCTAATTTCCCCGACCATGATAACGTCAGGATCTTGCCTTAAAAATGACCTTAATGCCAGTGCAAAGGTCAATCCTATGTCCTCATTCACCTGAACCTGATTGATTCCTTGAATATCATATTCTATAGGATCTTCCACTGTAGAAATATTGACATCAATCTTATTCACATCAGACAATGCGCTGTATAGAGTAGTTGTTTTACCGGAACCGGTAGGTCCGGTAACCAAAATCATGCCGTGAGGCTTATGGATTGCAGTTTTAAAAACATCTAATTGGGCATCTAAGAAACCCAATTTCCTCATATCAAGCTGGAGGTTAGATTTATCTAATATTCTTATAACAATTTTTTCTCCGAATAATGTGGGAAGGCACGACACTCTCATATCAACCTCTCTACCATCTACCTTAGCTTTTATTCGTCCATCTTGAGGCAGTCTTCTATCCGAAATATCCATCTGGGACATAATTTTTAATCTGGAAACAATCGGATTTTTAAGATGTCCTGGAATCTTCATCTGCTCAACTAACTTACCGTCTATCCTGAATCTAAATCTTACAATAGTCTCATAAGGCTCCACATGAACATCGCTCGCCCCCATTTTTACGGCATCGGAAAGCACCTTATTAACAAAATTAATAATTGGCTTATCCGATGATGACTTTTGTAGCTCAGATATATCCGGCTCCTCACTGCCTTCTTCTATAGCAACCGAATTCAAATAATCTTTATTTTCCGTCAGTATAGTTGATGCATTATAGTATTTCGACAATGCATGGATTATATCGTTTTCAGATGTAACAACAACTTCAACATTAAGACCCGTATAAAACTTTATATCGTCAAGAACTCCCACCTTAGTGGGATCAGATACGGCCAGATACATAGTATTTCCTTGCCGTTTAACAGGAATTACTTGATACTTAACAGCTAAGTCGGGCGGGATAAGTTTTATAACGCTTTCGGAGATTTCTCCATCATTGAGATTAACCGTTGCGGCGCCAAACTCTTTGGATAAAAATGAAACTAACTCGGAATCCTTAAGAAAGCCCAACTTTGTAAGTTGTCCACCTATGCTGCCTCCGACACGCTTCTGTTCATTAAGCGCTCTGCCTAATTCTTTTACAGTGACGACACCATCTCTTACGAGAATTTCGCCAAGCTTCAAGTCTTGAAGCTTCTCGCCCTTTGCAAGACCGGAACGTATTCGTTCTTGAATTAGTAATGCATTTGAAACATCGCTTTTTCTTGCGATACCGCGTTTTACTAAAATATCGCCAATTTTACCACCGGAATACTTGTCTGGCAACACAAAGCTATCATCCACACTTAAACCTCCTGAATAACAGACTTACTTCCCCTCTTCTAAAGACCTATTTTATCATATAAAAGAAGAACCTTCTAACATACTTTTAAGTGTGACTATATCAACCCTTTTACCCGTCCATATATAAAAACTTTCTATTGCTTGAAAAAGCAACATAGACAAGCCATTAGCACATGTTGACACATGTCCGCCTACAAACTCAAGGAACGGTGTTAACGGCGGATTATAAGAAATATCCATAGCAAAACAACTAACACTCAGATTATTTAACGGCAGGGATTTAATAAATCCAAGACTGTTTTCCGATGGAGTTATTGTATTGATAATAATATCACACTCTTCGAACCATTTTTTATCAGAAACATCCAATGGAAAGGTATCTGAATAAAGGATTTCCGGATTTACTCTTAGCGCTCCCATCCATACCTTTGCCGCTTCAAACAATATTTTTGCATTAACCATATTACGATTTATTATCAAAACGCTCTTGGCACCCTCTTTTATCAACGAATATAAAATAGCCCTGGACGCACCGCCTGCACCTAAAATCACCGTATTCTTATTTTTCAATTCGATTCCGAATTCGTACTTGACACTTTTTATGAAGCCGGCTATATCAGTATTGTAACCCTTATAGAAACCGTCATCCTCAAGATTGACCGTATTCACTGCGCCAATCATTTCAGCCTCACCGCTTAAATATTTCAGGTGGCTTAATACATCTATTTTGTACGGTTGAGTTATATTGGCGCCCTTTAGTCTAAGGCTTTTGAACCCATTAAACGCGTCACCGAAACCATGAGGCGGAACATCGAAGCTGCCGTAACAAAGGTGCGAACCTGAAAACTCCGACATTTTATTATGCATCACAGGTGACAGGGAATACTTTATATTGTAGCCGAAGATACCGGCAAAAAGCTTAGGAGAATCCACGTTATCTTTACGGATTACCCGCGGACTGAAAGATGAGGAAAGATGAGCACCTTTTTGACTTTGCATATCAAAGACCTATTAATAGCTGTTTTATGAGATAATCAATCTTTGTAGCTTTTTTATCATCAACAAACATATAAACATATCTCTCCACATCGTGCGCCACTTTCATCAGAGAATGCTTATCTACTTTTACATCATCAAAATTTATAGGTATCCTATCAGCTTTGCTGCCTAACTGTTCCCTTAGGATTTTTTTTATGGAGTCGACAAGGTTTACACTCTTATTTCCTTCATTTTTAGGCTGTTCAAGATTTATATAACCACTCTGCAATAAATTATAAAGCGTTTTTAAAACAAAAAAATCATTTTCTATAGATAATGAAATAATATTATTTATATTCCTTTTTCCATTGACAAGGGATAGGACATTCCAAATGGCAGGGGTAAGCGAGAGCGGCCTTGAACTATCTTTCCTGTTAGTAACTACGACAGGTATGTGTCGTTTGGAAGGGATAACCTTCGTCATTACCGCAAGTTCATCTCTTCTCTTTTTGCACTCAGCAAGAATGGGTAAAAAATTCAACGGGACAGTAAAGTTTATAACATCGGGTAACTGCTTTTCGTCGAAAACAAACTCTCCATTAGACAATAATAATATATAATTCAGGGTTTCCGATATGTAATTGGATATAAAATCACGCTCTTTTTCTTTAGGGATAATATTAGATTTAAAAAAATATACATCAAAACCAGCAGTTGTCCTATAATGTGCCCTAAATTTTTCAATCATTTGCGAATAACCACTCTTATCAATGTCTGGCGATTTCATAACCAATTTTTCTAGGATGGCGTCGTCAGATATAGAAAGAAAATACAGCATTCCGTCTTTTACAAAAAGCTTGGTGGCAAAATTTTCAAAACGAAGATTCAGCACTCCCGTCTTTTTAGAAATCTGTAAAAATCTTAGAACATCAAAAAGCTCAAGATTAGTTATATTTCCTTTTAGATCCACAGTGAATAGCCCTTAATAATTAAAAAAATTCGTAAATTTTAGAAATGCACCTACTTACTGAATTCATTAATCAAGTGAAATATAAACCTATTAACAACAGCCACGAAGACAGAGCCAAAAAACAACGTTAAGCCAATAAGAAAATATGACATATATACATTACGCAAGGATGCAATGAAAAAGAAAGCGCCTGCTTCGGACAAAAAGAAGAAGAACATAAAGAGCCACATTAATGTCAGCCACCTTCCGACAAAGCCTCCGGGTATTTTATTTTTCAGAGAAGCCGCAACAATCATATTTAGAAGCATTAACAGCGCTCCAAACAAGACCAAAATATAAAAGAGATTTTTAAAGGTTACAAAAGACCCAAGCATTAGCATTTTATTGCTCCTCCCCTGCTAATTTAATTTTACTACTCAATTGTTTATGTATATTTTTTATTTAAACAATTTATACTAGTTTAAATAATACAGAATAGATTTATTTTTTTCAACACTTATTTTATTAAAAAAGTTATTTATTGATAATTTTTGGCTTTTATTCTATAATCGCTGTAATGAAAGAAAAATATCCGGACAATTTAGATGGTAATATGACCTTCGAGGATGCTCTCAAGAAATTAGAGGGGGATGTTTTAAGTCTGGAAGGCGGCGGCGTAGGTCTCGAAGAAGCGATTAAAATATACGAAGATGGTATTAAATACTCTAATTATTTAATGAAAAAACTTGAATCGGCAGAAAAAAGAGTTGAAGAGCTAACCATAAAAAGCGAGAAAGCATCCAACCGACAAGACGATGAGCAGGCAAAATCTGTTCCTCAATTTTCGGTAAAACCACTCGGGGTTGACTAAAAAAGTCGGTAATAGTTAGAATTTACTACACGAATATGGCTAACATAGAAGAATATATTGAGAAAAACAAAATCCTAATTAACGATTTTTTGAAAGAGCATTTTAGTAAAAAAACATGTAACAAAAAATTTCCTCAAAATAATTTTTCTCTCAACGATGCCATGTTATACACTTTGGTCACACCCGGGAAAAGAATTAGGCCTATAATCCTTTTAATTACGGCAGAAAGCCTTGGTTTTCTGGATAAAAAAAAGCTCATTCCGTTTGCATCATCTCTCGAATTAATACATTCATATTCCTTAATACATGACGATCTTCCTGCAATGGATAACGACGATTCAAGAAGGGGCAAGCCTGCAAATCATATAGTCTTCGGGGATGCAACAGCCATACTCGCGGGGGATGCTCTTCTTACAGAATCATTCGTCGTTCTTTCGGATAAAGAATATATTGAGGGATTCGAACCAAACAAAATTATTGATATAATACGGGAACTTTCTTATGCATCAGGCTCCGATGGCCTTGTTGGGGGGCAATTCTTAGATGTAAATTCGTTTGGAACCGCCATTAGTCCGGAAGATATTGAATGTATAAATAAAAATAAAACAGCGAAGCTTATAGGTACGGCTTGCGCTATGGGTGCTATTTTGGCAGGGGGAGATGACTCGGTCATTAATAATTTTAAAAAATTCGGCATCTGCATCGGCCTCGCATTTCAGACAATAGACGATATGCTCGGTATTTACGGAAATAAAGAAATTACAGGCAAAACAACGGGCATAGACAAGATTAATAAGAAATCTACTGTTACATCCACTATCGGGCTTGAAAAATCTCGTGAATTAGTTGACGAATATAATAGAAAAGCATTGTTTTATCTCGACAAAACATGCGCTGAACAAGATATGTTAATTGAATTCGTACGTTATCTATCAAATAGGATAAATTGATCGCTATGTTTTTAGACAAAATAAAAAATCCGAATGATGTAAATACTCTATGTCAAGAAGATCTGCAAATCCTCGCGTCAGAACTTAGAGAGGAAATAATATCGACCTGCTCAAAAAACGGGGGGCATCTTGCATCAAGCCTTGGAGTCATTGAGCTTACGTTATGCCTTTTAAAATCATTTGACATAGAAAAATCCGATAAGATAATATGGGACGTAGGGCACCAGTCATACGCATATAAAATTCTTACGGGTAGAAGGGAAAGTTTTAAAACCATTAGAAAGTTGGGCGGCATTTCTGGATTTCCGTCTTTAAGCGAAAGTAAATATGACTTTTTTGGAACAGGTCACGCCGGAACATCTATATCGGCGGCCCTCGGCGCAAGTGTTGCAAGAGAATTACTGCATAAAAATGACGATGGCAGGGTTATAGCGGTGATAGGCGATGCATCAATATCCAACGGCATTGCACTTGAGGGCCTCAATTATACGGGAGCACTAAAGAAAGACACCATAATAATTTTAAACGACAACGAAATGTCTATTTCAAAAAATGTCGGGGCTATTTCAAACTACCTTAATAAGATAATGAGCGGTGGTTTTTATCAAAGCTTTAGAAATGATACCGAAAAATTACTAAAATCAATTCCGCTGTTTGGAGGCCAAGTCGCAAAATTTGTGACAAAATTTGAAGAATCCTTTAAAAACATGATCGTTCCAGGTATTATCTTTGAAGAATTGGGATTCACATACATAGGTCCAATAAATGGACATAATATGACCCATCTTTTAGACTCTTTCGAGAATATAAAAAAAATAAAAAAACCGGTCCTGCTACATATAATCACGCAGAAAGGTAAGGGTTACGGGCCTTCCGAAAAAAACCCGTCGTTGTTTCACGGAATATCGGCTTTCGATAAAAAAACCGGTTTAACCCTTAAAAAAACAGGCAATATGACCTACGGAGAAATTGCATCAAACTTTTTAATGAATATTGCACAAACAAACGATAAAATAATAGCTATAACTGCAGCTATGACCGACGGTACAGGGCTTTCAAAATTTGCCAAAACATTTCCTGACAGGTTTTTCGATGTTGGAATTGCAGAAGAGCATGCATCAACCTTTGCCGCAGGCGCAGCCTCATCCGGATTAAGACCCTTTGTATTTATTTATTCAACCTTTCTTCAACGCTCTTTGGACCAAATTATACACGATATATGCCTTCAAAATCTTCCTGTTGTATTCTGCATTGACAGGGCGGGTATCGCAGGGGAAGATGGGGCGACCCACCAAGGATTATTTGATATCTCTTTTCTGAACTATATTCCAAACCTTGTGCTAATGTCTCCAAAAGACGATCGCGAACTTATGCAAATGCTTAAGAGCGCTCTTTTGTATAATAAGCCCGTCGCAATAAGATACCCTAAAATATCAATACCATACTTTAATGCACCTGAAATGGATGAAGTAGAAGTCATAGCCGAAGGCGATTTTGAGGTCATACATGATTACGAAGAAAATATTATAGTCAGTCTCGGCGCTCCGCATACCGATATCATAAAAGATATATTACGCGAAATAAATTCGGATATCACTAGTAAAACTGTAAACATAGGACTTATTAATGCAAGATTCGTATCACCTATCTCCGATAAATTAATAGATAAATTAAAAAAATCTAAGAAAATTATGACGGTGGAAGAAAACGTAGAATATTCCGGGTTTGGTTCAAAACTTTTAACCGCCATAAGTCAAAACTCCGGATCGCTACATGCAGAATATAAAATATTATCCCTTGGCAACGATTATATTGAACACGGTTCAAGAAAGGAGTTGCTTGCCACTGCTGGTTTCTCTGCAGAAGGGCTTAGGAACTCTATAAACCTCTTTTTTAATTTAAACAGTAATAGTGAAAAAATTAAGATTAGACGTTCTTCTTTCTAGTAGTCCATCTTCATCCTCCTTGACCAGAACTCGCGCATCATCTTTGATAATGGAAGGTAGGGTGTCAGTAAACGGTAATGTTTGTACAAAACCAGGCACGCTAGTAAAGCCAGAGAGCAACATAAGCATAAAAGAAACAAATCCCTATGTCTCAAGGGGTGGTTTGAAATTAAAAGGCGCTTTGACAGATTTAGGACTTGACGTAAGCGGCAAAAGGGTGATGGACGTAGGTGCTTCAACTGGAGGTTTCACGGACTGTCTATTGCAAGAAGGTGCGGATTTTGTTTATTGCATTGATGTCGGATACGGACAGCTCTACTATTCTATAAGAAATAATAAGAAAATTAAAAATTTTGAAAATACAAACATAAAATACCTTTCATTAGACGAGATAGGAGAGAAACTTGACTTAGCAGTGTGCGACGTATCTTTTATATCACTAAAAAAAGTACTTATTCATATCTCAAAATTTATCAAGGATGATGGCTCAATACTTGCGTTAATAAAGCCACAGTTTGAAACCGAAAATAAATCAATCCTTAAAAAGGGTGTTATAAAAGATGAGAGTGTGCATAATTCCATTGTAAATGGCATAATAGAATTTTCAGCAAACTTAAATCTCACAACCATAGGAGTAAAAAAATCATGCATAAAGGGGAAAAAAGGAAATGTGGAATTTTTCATTCTCCTCTCAAAAAAATTCATGAAGTAAAAACAGTTTTTTCGATTGTCCTTGCTATATTTTTGCTCTCGTCTTTCTCAGTGGGTATATTTAATTATTTATCCTCAAATTCTTTTGGTACAACCGGTACGCCGATGTACACATCTGTGTACTCACCCATAACATTTAAATATAAAGAGTCTAATGCAAAAAATATTGACAACCTGATTAAAGGTTTTATTTACTACGATAATGGTGATTATACACGAGCAATAAAATATCTTAAAAAAGAAACGAAAAAAACAGATAATGCCTACCTATACTACGTTCTGTCAAAACTTTACCTTAAAAATAGGGAGTACAAAAAATCTTTATCCCTTATTAATCTTGCCATAAAATTGGAGCGGGTTAAATCCAAAAAGTACTTAATTCTTAAGGCTACAATATTAGCCGGAAATAATAATATTAATAGTTCCATCGCGATTGTAAAAAACATTCTAAAAAAGGACCCAGCCGATTTAAAAGCGCTTCTGTTTCTTTCCAAACTTTATATTTTTAAAAAAGATTTTAAAACTGCAGTATTATATCTAAACATAGCAAAACTAAATCATCCCCTTAACATCAATGCCTATTATATATTGTCTGGGCTCTATATTATTGGAAATGAGACGCAAAAAGCTGAAGAAAATCTATTAAAACTGATACAAATAGACCCATACTTTAAAAAAGGTTATCTTAGGCTATCTCATATTTATACCGCATCCGGAAACAAAAAAAATGCCACCAAGATACTGCGTAACTACTTAAAAATAGACCCGCATTCCAAAACGATACTCTATCAGTTAGCGGCTCTTAGCTACTCAATGAGAAAATATAGTGTTGCACGTGAATATTTTTTTAAATTTCTCAATATCACCAAGAATAATAGAAATATGCTGGGCTCCAGGGAAAATGCATTTCTACTTATCGGACTTTCTTACACATTTCAAAAAAAATACTTGAAAGGATTAATTTATTTCAATATGCCTACAACTGGCGAATACTTCATAAATGCGAAACTCGAATCAATAAGGATTTATTTAATTCTTTACAGAAAGGGTAGGAATAAAAAATACGCGGCAAAAATAAAGAATATCGTAAACGCACTATTATCAAAACCCGGACTAAAAAAGAATGTAGAGATATATTACTATCCTGCAATTGCTTTAAGCGAAATAAATGATCTTAACGATGCAAAAAATATATTATTAAGGAGTCTCAAATATTTTCCCCGCGACACGCTACTTTTATATGAACTTGGCTCGGTATATCATGCCCTGAAGGATGAGAAAAAAACAAACCTAACAATGCAAAAAATATTAACGATAGACCCACAAAACGCAAATGCGCTTAATTTTACAGGATATTGTCTTGCTTTGAAAAGTAAGGATATAGCAGATTTAAAAAAGGCAAAGATGCTTATAGAAAAAGCATTGCACGTCAATAAAAATGCGCCTTATATATTAGACAGCCTTGGGTTCGTGTATTATAAAAGTAAAAAATACGACAAGGCAATGAAATATTTTAAGCTCGCGGTGAAAAAACTTAGCCGGTCATCCACCGTTTTAAAACATATGGGAATGGATTATCTCATGTTAAAAGATTATAAACAAGCAATGAAATATTTTAAGAAATCGTACAAGATAAAGGGGTCAAAAGAAACGAAAGATTATATCAAAAGAGCGCAGACTATGTTGCATCATTAAGCGCGCTACCGAGTTTCCTGTAAACCGTCTTTAAGCCGATGTGTAACGTTTCTGCAGTTTTTTTCTTGCTATAAGAATTTCTCTCCAAGGTTTTTTGTATGATAAAGTTTTCGGCATCTTCAAGTGTCGTATTAAATGGTATTTTAATAAAATTTTCCTTAGCTTCTTGCCCCTCTACCTTCGATTGATATAACGACCTGCTCAGTCTTTCTTTTAAATAATTAGGGAGCATTGATTCGTCTAAAACTTCACTATCGGAGATGGCAACCATAAATTCAATGACATTTTTTAACTCTCTGACGTTACCCGGAAAATTATACTCCAATAGAATATTGATGGCATTCTTGTTTAATCTTCTAATGCTTCTACCGCTTTCCTTAGAAAAATCCTCTAAAAATTTTTTTATTAAAAGTGGTATATCCTCTTTCCTTTCTCTTAACGGGACAAGTTTTAAATTAACAACATTTAACCTATAATATAAATCCTGTCTAAATTCCCCTTTTTCAACCTTTTTTTCAATATCTTGAGATGCGGCGATAATTCTTATATCCACTTTAATCGTCTTGTTGCCGCCAACCCTTTCAAACTCTCTTTCCTGGAGAACACGTAATATTTTTGATTGTGTCTTAAATGATATTTCTCCGATTTCATCAAGAAAGAGGGTGCCATTATCTGCTATCTCAAATCTACCCTTATAAAGCGAATCCGCCCCTGTATACGCCCCTTTTTCATGCCCAAAAAGCTCACTTTCCAAGATAGATTCAGAAAGAGCGGCACAGTTTACCTTTATGAAGGGTTTATTTTTCCTACGACTGTTATTTACGATGATATTGGCAAGTAACTCTTTGCCTGTCCCGGATTCTCCTTCTATGAGTACGGTAGAGTTTTTATCCGCAACAGCTAAGGCCATGTTTACGATACCTTCCATCTTTTTAGACGAGGTTATCAGATTCCCGAAATTAAATCTTTCATCGAGCCTTGTTTTTAAAATATTGATTTCGGCTATGAGCTTTTTATTTGATATTATGCGTTTGATTATTAAATCCAGTTCGTCGAGATTAACCGGTTTCGTTATATAATCGTAGGCGCCAAGTTTCATGGCCTCAACAGCGCTCTTTACCGAACTGAACCCTGTAGCAACCACAACATCGGCGGTTTGAATTTTGCCCTCTTTTATGCCTCTGAGTAGGCCTAATCCTGTTCCATCGGGAAGTTTAAGGTCGGTAATGATAATGTCTATATTATGATCTGAATTTAAAATACTAAGAGCGCTACTTATGCTGTCTGCACTGAAGACTACATAACCCTCAAGTTTTATAAATTCGACGAGCCCCAATCGGGAAGCTTCATCGTCTTCGACTATTAGTATTGCGATTGTTCGGGATAAACCTTCCATTTTATCGGGGTAAATGTGAACTAATTATCTAAATCTTTAAACACGACCGACAATTTTGTCCCTTTATTGTCAAGCGATTCGATATTTATCTTAAATCCGTGGGCATCTAAAATTTTCTTCACCAGCGACAGTCCTAATCCCGTACCACTACGCTTTGTAGTGAAAAAGGGTTCGTAAATTTTTTTAATTATGTCCTTTTTTATACCCTTTCCGGTATCCTCAATAACAACAAGTACCTTCTTAAGATAAAAAGAGGAATATATCAATACGGCACCGTTTTTACCATCATAAGACTCCATTGCATTGGATACTAAATTAATAAATACCTGCCCCATTAGATCCCTATCCATTTTAACAAAAATGTTTCTATCCACGGAAATAGATAAATCAATACCTTTATTTTTCGCCTTGAGCGACAATGCTCCGACCGTCTCATTTAATAAATTAGAAAGATTGACCTCTTCAAGATTTAATCGATACTCCTTTGTAAATTTAAGAATATTATTCATTGTTTGTGTCAACCTATACGTTTCCGTCTCTATGGCACTGCTAATCCTCACGATATCTTCCTTTTCATATTCAAAATCTTTAACCCTAGCAACCCGCGTACCTAACACCCTTGAGTTTATGGATAAAGAATTAATATTGCCCTTAATTTCATGTAAAATAGTAGATGGCATCTCTACTATACTTTTTTCGACCGACTTCAATGTAGACAATGTATTCTCTTGCCCGTCTATGAGTCTGTAAAAATAGACAGACATAGCGATAATAAGCACCACCGATAGCATCAGGGAAACTATAAAAAAGTAATAAAACGCACTATGGTGAGAACTGCCGAAGAAACTAGGGTAAGCAAGATTAAGACCATTATTACCACTAAAAAAAACCATACTGGATTGCTTAAGCGAATAAGCCGAACCGTTTTTTGAATACAGCGCGGAAGACAGACTATATGTCTCTGATGCAAAAAATCCTATCACTAGGACAAGCAGAGAAACAAAGAGCCCAAGTAAAGAAACCTTAAACTTTCTAGTCTTCATCAATCTTGTCATCATAATATTCTATTCTACTACATTTATTAACAAAAATCAATTGCCTAAATTGGGGTCGCACGTTCTTTGTCGAGTATATCCGTCGCCAGTTCTATGTCCTTTCTGATTCTATTTTTAAGCTGGGTAGCGTCATTGAATTTTATTTCCGGCCTCAGTCTTGCTACAAAGAACACCTCGATCTCTCTATTGTATAAATCTTTATCAAAATTAAAAATATAAGTCTCTATCCTCCTCGTCTCCTCATTAAATGTTGGATTTGATCCAACATTTGTTACGGAATCGTAAAACTCAGCATCTATTTTTACAACGGTAGCATACACTCCGTCGTCAGGAAAAAGCTCCTCTTCCGGAATAATATTCGCCGTCGGAAAACCTATTGTTTTCCCGCGTCCGCTTCCGTTAACAACCTTCCCATGTACAGAATAGTGTCTGCCTAAAAAAATTTTTACGGAACAAACCCTACCCGATAAAACAAATCGCCTAATAAGAGTACTGGAAATTATCTTATTGTCCATTTTAATAGGACTGACAACTATAAGCTCAAAACCAAGTTTACTTGCCAATTTATTAAGGAGTGTGATATTGCCGGATTTTCCAATACCGAAACTAAAATCGTGCCCCACGATAACCTTAACGGGATTCAATTTATTCACTATAACATTTTCGACAAAATCTTCCGGCGGCATACTTGCAAACTCTGGAGTAAATGTTATATAAACTAAGTAATCAATACCGATCGCCCTCACAAGCTCAATCTTTTTTTCAAATGTGGTTATTAAATGAACGCTTTTTTCAGGATGAAGAACTTTTAGTGGATGCGGATGAAATGTAAGAGCCACCGAGGGCAACTTTAATTTTAAAGCTGAATCCCTTGCCAGTTCCATTAATTTTTTATGACCCAAATGAATACCGTCAAAGCTACCAATAGTGATCACCGAGTTTGCAAACTCAAAATCTAACTCGTTAATTTCTAAAATTTTCAATTTATGCCCCTCTTTCCATCAATTATCATCTTAGACCTCTAAATATTAAAATTAATACATAAAAAAATCCCACAATCCACCCTATCATTCCAATCGACACCATCCAACGCATAGAGTTGCCACCGAGAAACATGAGCAAGGCGGAAGATACAATGAGCGCAACTACTAAGAGCCCAATGGTAAGCCTCTTACTGGACCTTTCTATTTCTTTCACTAGGCCTTCCAGCCCCTTGTGGATAAAGTCTATGGAAAAATTATCCTCTGACATCTTCTTAAGGATCTTGTCCGCCTTTTTCGGGAAACCCTCTATGAGATTCTTATAACTTTTAAATTCATTTACTATTTGTTCCTTAATATTTTTAGCCTTTTCCTTGTTATCCAGCCAATTGTCTATATTATTCAAGCCATAAAAATCGGTTCCCGAAACAAAGGAAAAATCCGGATCTAAAGTCTTCGCAACAGATTCTATAGATAGCAACGCTTTAAATAGGAGTGATAATTCTGCAGGGATAGCAAGATTATGCATCGCGCCTATCTTTAATGTTTCTAATAAAATCTCCGAACTATAAATGTCCTTAAAAGGCTTGTTAAAAAAACCTTCTATGAATTCCATGAGTTCAAATTTAAACTCTTGTTCCTCTTTTTCGGAAATGTTACCAAGGCATATTTCTATAAATTTAACGGATGCTTCTTCATAGTCGCCCTTCAAAAAGTGTATATAATACTCTAAGCTACTTCTTCTTAAATCTGCGGTTAGTATACCGATAGAGCCAAAATCTATCACACCTATCTTGTTTTCGCTTATCACGAAAAGGTTCCCAGGATGCGGGTCGGCATTGAAACGCCCTATAATAAATATCTGTTTAAAAAAATGACTTAAAAATATTTTAAGTATATTCTTAGTGTTATATCCTCTTCGTGACAGCTCAACCGTATTTTTCACCTTTATGGCATCAATAAAATCTTCCACTAGCAAAGAATCGGTCGAATAATCCCAATAAATTTTTGGTATAACCACCGAATCCTTGTCTAAATTACTTTTTCTTATTTTTTCCGTGAATCCGGCTTCCTTTAAGAAATTCAGTTCTGTCTTAAGACTTTTACTAAATGCCTTATATATCTCTTCTGCGTTACTGATATATAAAAATTCTTTAATCGGGTTTTTTATGATACCAACCATAAAAAAAAGAACATCCAAATCGTTTTCCACGATTTTATCGACATTCTTTTTTTTAATTTTAACCGCCACAATGGTTCCATCTTTTAAAACAGCCCTATGGACTTGGGCAATAGAAGCCGAAGCTACCGGTTTTTCATCGAAACTGTCAAATATATCGCCTAAGTTCTTCCCTAGCTCCTTTTCTACTATATTTTTAATTTCATCAAACTCAATTTGATTTAACTGAACATTGTCTTGAAGCTTTTTTAATTCAATAATATATTTTAACGGGAGCGCGCTTACCTCTTGAGAAAGTATTTGTCCTAGCTTTATAAATGTAGGACCAAGTTCTTCCAGTGCATATCTTAATCTCATTTCGGGCGGAACATTTTGAAAATCATCAACGGGATAAGCCGACTTTAGATATTTTTTAAAAATAAAAAACTTGGATAAACCTATATTGGTTATTATTTGATAAAAACCGTGTTTTGCAAATATAAGGGTCACATTTCTAATTCTTTTGACCGCCCTTATGAATCTAATAAAGTTAATTATTTTCATATCTTCTTGGCTTAAGACGCAACCCGCGCCTTATTATAGAATTTAATGAATCTCAAATCTATTTCACGTTTTAAAAGGTCTATCGAATATACATCCGTTAAAATTTTATCCCCCATTTTAAAAATAACCCTATTACGCCTACCCCTAAGGGTTTTTGTATTATCGTTGTATTCATAATAGTCATCAGCGATAGTGGAAACATGAATAAAGCCTTGTATAAAAAACCCGGTTATATCCACAAAAAAACCGGAATTAATAACATTTGTAATAAATCCTTCGTAAATATTCTTATCATTTTTCTTTAAAAATTGCATTTTCTTAAAATCTGAATACTCCCTCCCCGCATCATTTGAAAGTTTTTCTCTTCGAGATAAAGCGTTAGAAACTGTTTGTAGGCTATTTAAATTTAGCCATGCGGGTAGCTCTCTTTTATCGTCTTCTTTATTACTGCTACCATTTTGCAAAATGTAATTAAGGATTCTGTGTACCATTAAATCGGCATATCTCCTAATTGGGGAAGTAAAATGAGTATAAGATCTTAATGCGAGCCCAAAATGATGAATGTTAACGGGTGAATATGTCGCAATCTTCATCGACCTTAAAAAAGCTTGTTCTAAAAAAGATGAAAGTGGAGTTTCTTTTAATTTATCAAGCATCATTTGATAGTCTTTAGATTTTTCAAGCGCCCTTTCTTGAAACGGAAATTTAAAATATTTTAATATCTTTAAAAATTCTTTTACCCTCTCCTCATCCGGCTTTTCATGAACCCTATAAATCCCGAGGATTTTTTTTGATTCTATAAACTGTGCTACTGCGCAGTTTGCAGTAATCATAAAATCCTCTATTAATTTATGGGCAAAATTTCTTTCTTCAGGAACGATATCAATGACTTCGTTATTTTCATTTAGAATAATCTTGCTTGAAATAGAATCAAAATCGAGACTACCGCCCTTAACCCTTCTGCTTCTTAAGATTGTGGCAAGCCTTTTCATGTCCAATAACATCTCTTGTATAGCGAATAACTTGCTATGTAAGTCATCAAATTCATCTTCTTTTGTATTTTGTATATCTACATCTTGCCCTGCTCCGGTTTTTTTTATTTCAAGCATTGTTAAGTACATATATACTTCGCTATAGGTAAGCCTTCCGAATGTTCTTATCAATCCCCTATAAATCTTCGTTTCCCTTACTTTTCCTTTGCTGTCAATGTGCATCTCGCAAACCATTACAAAACGGTTTTTTTTAGGCAGGAGACTGCAAATATCGTTAGATAACCTCTCCGGCAACATAGGGTAAACTTTTTCTGGAAAATAGAAAGAGTTTCCTCTCTTAAACGCTTCTGCATCAAGTTGGGTTCCTTGTTTGACAAAATAAGACACATCAGCGATAGCAACATAAAGCCTATCGTTGCCACCATCCTTTGGCTTCTCAAGATATACCGCATCATCAAAATCTTTGGCATCTTCACCATCTATCGTTATGAACGGCAATTTAGTCAAATCCACCCTCGCACTACAGTCACTATTATCTACACCGACGCATTCTTCTAAATCGGCAGGAATTTCATCTATTTCCTTAGCAGCAGCCTTGCTAAAAGATTTATGTATATCATATTTGCTTACGATGATATCTTCCTCCGTACCTGCCATTTCAATATTGCCTAATACCTTATTTATCAAGGCTATCCGTGACGAAAAATCATTGCCATCTGGCAGGACGGCATTCACTATAATCCCATTTTTTAGTTTATCTCTGTAGTTGAATCCGTGTAAATCACAATAAAACAGATCATCAAATTCCGGAGCGATAGGCCTTAAAACCGCTATATTTTTTTCGACCTTTACAATAGCCTTAAAACTTTTCAATTCCCTCTTGACTATCCTTATAACCCTGCCTCTCCTATCCTTTGATCGTACTGTCTTTGATTTGCCCGCCGGCTTTAATTTTTCCCTATTCCTTTTCTTTAGATAGTGGGGATTATCTGGTACAATCTTTAGCATAACCGTATCCCCCGGCATAGCGTAGCCTATATCGGAATCTTTTACAAAAATATCTCCACCACCCGAATTGTCGCTTGCAAAAGCGTAGTTGCGCCTTTTTATAAGAATTTTTCCCTGAATCAAGTGTAATTTTTGAGAGTAGGCATACTTCCCCCCCCTTGTAAGTATTAACCCGCCATCTTGTATCATTGAGCCAAGAATATCCTTTACAGACGACACTGCCGTAACTGATGTGATGTCCAAACTATGCCTAATATCGGCAAAGGACAGCGGAACACCTGTTTTTTGAGAAAACAAATAAACTATATCTTCCTTCTTAATAATGCGCATGTATTTTTTTATATTTCTTACATTAAATTGTGATAGAATAGGACAGTCTAAAAATTAGAAACAAATATGTATTATTTATAATAACACCAAGCGATTATTTTTTCATTAAAAAAGATTTACTTAATTTTTTACTTATAGCCGGGATGGCGGAACTGGTAGACGCGCACGGTTCAGGGCCGTGTAAGGTTAATCTTGTGGGGGTTCGATTCCCCCTTCCGGCACCATTATGAATTAAGCGGATTAAACAACGCAAGGTTACAAAACTAAACAAAAAATACTAAGGAACAATGGGAGATTTTATGCCAAAAAAGAGACTATTATTATTACTCTCTTTTTTTTTATTGATACTTATTAATTTTGCGGGTATTAACTATTCTTTCGCCCATTCCGGCATTAAATCCATGGCTTCATCGCGGACTATACTGGATTTTACAAAAGAAAGAATCACGAAAAATTTTAAAAATATCACCACTGAACACGAAATAATAAAAATACTAAACAAAAAGGGTATTGAAAAATATTCAACCTTAAGTTTTCCTTTTTCTAAAAAAAATCAAAAACTTAAGGTTTACTTTATAAAGATTACAGACCCAAACGGCAATATTATAAATATAAATTTAAAGCGGCTTAAAACCGTTACGGCGCCCTTTAACCCCGGAGCGCCAATTTTTTCAAATCAATTGCTAAAAACAATTCAACTTCCGGGCCTAGTTAAACACTCCATTATTGATTATAAATATAAAAATACGATGATAAAACCGTATATGAAAAACAATTTCTTTGCGGAAGACTACTTTGGCGGATTTTCCCCTTTAAAGAAATCAATTTTTGAGTTAATTATACCAAAGGGCATTAATTATCTATACGCTCAATACAAATTTAAAGAAAAACCGCGCATAACCGATGACGGCAAAGATGTAATACTTACATGGACTGTAAAGAACAGGAAAAAAATCACACCCGAAGAATTTGGACCGAGTGAATCAGGCATAATTCCCCATGTTGCGGTTTCGTCCGTAAGGTCATGGAGCGAGGTAGCAAGATGGTATTCAAATCTCACTAAGGACAGGATTAAGCCCGGTTCAGAACTTATTAAATTCATAAAAAAATTAATTGAATCCAAACAAACTAAATTAAATAAGATTATAGCTATATATAACTTTACAGCAAAAAAAATCAGATACGTCGGATATGAATTTGGCATCGGAGGATACAAGCCCAGTGATGTCAATGCTATTTTTAAAAATAGATTAGGCGACTGCAAGGATCACGCTACGCTATTTGCATCTATGCTAGGTAGAATAGGCGTTAAGGCTTATCCTGTTCTTATCCCTACAACGGAAATTCAGAACATGGATATTTCACTACCAACCCCGTTTGTCTTTGACCATGAGATAACAGCGGTAAGACTTAATGACGGTAAATTCATATTTGCCGATACAACGTCCAATGTAACCACCTTTGGCGACCTTCCTCCTATGGATCAGGGAAGAAACGTTCTGATAATTGTTCATAACAAAGGTATAGTGGTAAAAACTCCAATATTTTCTTCCAAAAAAAATAGTATCTCGACAAAAAAATTTGCGACCATCAAAAATAATGGGGATATATCCATTAAAACTGCTATTGTTTTCAAGGGCGCATACGACATGTATAAAAGATATCTATATTCATCAACATCAAAAAGAGAAAGAAGAAGTAACATTTTAAAACATGTACTTGCTATAGCTCCAAATGCCCAATATATAAAATATACTATAGAAAACGGCAACAGTCTTTCCTTGCCGTATATTGAGCATATTTCATTTTCAGCCGAAAATTATGCGGAAAAAAATGGAGATATCGTTGTAATAAAACTTCCAATTAGGACAAGGACGACATTATCTCGAATAACAGCACCTAAACACAGAAAATATCTGTTAAGACTTGGATATAATTTTTCAGAAAATTCTATCCTGCGTTTAAAATTTCCAAAAAATTACAGGATAATCTTTATTCCAAAAGCAATGACGATCAAAAATACTGTCGGAACTTTTACATCAAATTATACCGTTAACCACAATATGGTTACATTTAAATTACACTTTAGCGTCAATGGTTATAAGATAAGCAGAAACAATTATTTAAAAGCGAAGCATTTGTTCAATGTGACGATAAAAAATTTGAGTAGCCAAGTGCTTATATTCGGCAAATCCAAAAGATAATGTATTGATTTTTTAGGCAGTTCTATTATATAATCTACCCTTTATTAGAATTAAATGATAATCATAATCCCTTATTCAGGAGGCAGTTTTTAATGAAAGTTAGCATAATCGGCGCAGGCAGGCTTGGTGCAACATTGGCTTATACCTTAACCTTGAAAGATGTTATTAGAGAGGTAACATTAATAGATATTAATCACGATTTATCGCGCGGAGAGATGTTGGATATATCTCACGGGATTTCACTTACAGGCTATACAAGGGTTAAAACCGCCGACTACGATTCGGTGAAGGATGCTGATATTATTGTCATAACTGCCGGAATTCCTAGAAAACCGGGTGAATCAAGATTAGATTTAAATAAAAAAAATGTCCACATATTAAGAAATATCGTTGACAGTATTGTTAAATATAATAAAACTGCGATATTGTTCGTTGTTTCCAATCCCGTAGATATAATGACCTATGTAACATATAAAATCTCCGGTTTTGAAAGGAAAAGGGTCTTCGGCATGGGAACAATGCTTGATACCACGAGACTCCGATCGGCAATAGGCTTATATTTTGATTTAAACCCAAAGGATGTTGACATAATGTTTTTAGGGGAACATGGAGATAGCATGACACCTGTTTTTTCGCTTGCAAGCATTAATAGCATACCTCTGAGTGCGATTCCAGGGTATGACAAGGAAAAACTCGAAGCTATAGCCGAACATTCAAGAACGTGCGCTGCCGAGGTTATCGGCCTCAAGGGCGGAACAATATTTGCTCCCGCTGTCGTAATGGCTGAAATTATTGAATCTATAGCCAAGGACAAAAGGCAAATAATGCCACTTTCGGTCTATCTAGAAGATTATTACGGAATTAACGGAATATACACCGGGGTCCCTGCTATTCTTTCAAAAAATGGGATAGAGAAGGTTATTCAACCACCGTTAACGAAGAAAGAATCAGATGGACTAAAGAAATCTGCGTCCGTAATTAAAAATGCAATAAACGATTTAGAGGAAAGCGGGTTTATAGATTAAACCTCCTATATTTACCGCTTTCAAGTACGCCGAGTATATAGTTGCCGTTTTTAGTCTTTATGTTGGTCAGCGTTACTATTTTAAAGCCATCCGTATGCATTTGCGAATCGTACATATTTAAGTATAAGGCATAATCTCTTATGAGACGCAGGGACTTAAAATATCCCTTGTCTAAGGATACTATACCGACAGAGATGCGCCCGTTATCTGCCTTTATAAAACTGACATAGGTAGAGCTTAATCTGTGCAATGATAAAAGATAAAACAAATTTGAAATGTTTACTTGATTTTCATCTGTAGTTTTAAAAAACGCAAGATTTGTTTTAATCTTGTTATATCTCAAAGTATCCTTTTTTAAGTTTAGGCTTAACCCTTTTGAAATATAACCACTTTTTTTTGTTGAATTTATATACGACAAATAGCACAGATATATAGAAAACCATGTGATAATTATGAGCATTGCAAGCGCCATAACTACAAGCAGATTTAATGTACCCCGCTTTTGATCTATTTTTTTATTAAAAGAATCATTCTCGTTGTTTTTAAATAGAGATTGATAATCGGATCCGTTAAATTCGTTCATTCTTTTTTACCCTTATTAAAATTAATTATATATGTCTGTTTATGGATTTCTTTCTTTATACGGAGCATAATTCCCATGCCATTAATTTTCTATTGAGTTTTAATAAATTATATTGTAGAATTTTATAACAGCGCATTCTAATAATCAAGTTTATTTTAATAAACAACATGCGTTGATACATGCCGGGGTGGCGGAATTGGTAGACGCACCGGACTCAAAATCCGGCGGGAGTAATCCCATGGGGGTTCGATTCCCCCCTTCGGCACCAATCTTTTACTTGTTCTTTCGCCATTTAAGAAACATCAACCATGCTACTTAATGGAAAAATAAAGGAAGTATGTTTGATGAGTTTTTCTATGATATATATTTGTCAAATGATATACGCAACTCTATGAGACCTTGTCATCATGTCTTGTTATACTACTTATTTTGAGGAGCATTATACTTCTCTTCAAAAATTTATCAAAAGTCATTGTGATTTCTTAACATTTCTGTCTTACTTTACTCTTGCACGGAGCATGGCAATAACATTAATTAATCTTCTTATACTTATTTTAACAAAAAAAGTAACCATTGCGTGATATCCCCGCGTACTTGGGTTCTATCCTATATACATGGCTAACGAACCAAAGTGCCCGGACATATATTAAGAATTTACGCAACACGACTCAGCGTCATCGGCTATCCTTTCGGCGTGCCCCTCTTTCTTTATAAGTTCCGGGAGTGGTATATCTATGCCGTCTTCGAGCGCAGCTTTAAGCCACGTTATTTTAGCATCTTCTATCATCATGGGCGCTTCTTCAATGGTATCTCCTTCTGTCATGCAACCCCTAAGTTCTTTTATCTTAGCAAAGAACCCCCCCCCGGTATATGGAATAATCTCTATGGCGTAAGGCAAGTTCATATAATAATCAATATCGCTTTTTACAGTTCTTCTCATAATAACCTTCCAACTCAAGTATTTTTATAATGTGTTTTATATAATATTTCTTAACGGGCTTTCTATAAGGAACGGTTATCGGCATATCCCCTTTTTTTCGATAAATATAGTGGCTACCGCCTTTTCTTGGTTGACCAACCCTATATCCAAATCCTTTAAACAGTCTATCTATCTTTTCAAAACTTATATCCTTAGGGTTACTTAGTATATCTTTCAACAGCTTGCAAATTTGTTTACCGATCTCCATTAACCTCGCTTGTATTTAAATCGTATCATATATAATATCGTTGTCAATCATTTTTTTTGTGTTTTCGTCCTTAGAGTAACACATAAAACAATCCGATAAAAAAGAGTATAGTTATCAGAGTATATTTTAGCCATTTTTCATTTATATACTGAGAAATTTTAGGACCCAATGCGGAACCTACTATAATACCTACGATCTCTACTAAAAGAACCGGGATTACAATATGAACCCCCATCCTGATGTAATTGGATACGCTGACCGTAGATGAAATTAAGACTATTAATATACTCGTACCTGCTGCCAAAAAAACAGGAAGACCGTTTACATCGGTCAAAAATGGAACGATTAAAAAGCCACCACCTACGCCGAAAATAGATGCTACGGTCGCAATCAGAAAACCTGCAATAAATGAAATAGACGGACTGAACGAATATTCTTTAGACATAAAGGCAAACTTAACCTTCTTAAAGGAAAACTTGCCGACGGACACCGCTATGTCCGAATTTGCGGTATCCGCAATACTACTTTGCTTCGACTTTTTTATTCTTTGTTTTACAACCTTGTAGATCATTAAGGCTGCCACTATGAATGTAAGGTAGCCAAAAAGATATTTGAACGACTTAAGTTCGTATAAGTAAGTCTTAGAAAACCAAGATCCGAAAGTGGCCCCCATTATAGCGCCGAGAGCCATTATAAAAGCCAAATAGAATAAAATCTTTTTAAAACTCTGGACCCTTTTTTGCCTAAAATAGACAGGCAGTGCAATTAAAGGTGCGATAATGACCAAAATTTGACTCATAATCTTTACAGAGTTCGCCACATGAATATGCAAAACCGTTATAAATCCAAAACTGGCAAGTATGCCACCTGCAGCGCCTATGGAAGAAAATATAAAACCGGTAAATACTGCCCATAAGAAAGCAATTAAATAATAAACGAGCATATGCATAGACAATCCTCCGTTTATAAATGTTCATTGCACGCGACACAGAATCCTCTTCGCCATTATATTATGATTTTATTATTAAAAGCAATAATGAATAAAATACCCCGCTTCCTAAGAAACGGGGTAAGAGAAGCATGCTTTTATTTCATATACATTTAACTTAAGAGAGAAAAACTAAGTTTAGACTAAAATGCAATCCTAGCCTGAAATAATATTGCATTCGTATCACCCATCCATTGGCCGTAGTTTCTGTATCCGGCAGATGTAGACGGAAGATCCCTGTAATTCTTTGCATGAATAAATTGATAATTCTGTTCATCTATTGCAAATGTTATATGCTTGTTAATGCGATATCCTATGCCCGCTACTACCCTCTGAAAATCGTATGGATTTCCATATTTGAAATTACTGACGTCAACCGGCGGTGTTGAGTAATAATACCTTTGCACAAGACCAAAGAATCCTATTTTACTGTTGGGAACATTATAATACCCAAATACATCAAATCCATGTTCGGTATTATGCGGCGAAGCGCCAAGTTTGCTCGGATTAAACGGAAGTGAAGCACCGGATAGGTTGCAACTATATGCATTTGGGGTACTAGTATTTGCTCCTATCCCGCACCAGCTTCCGGAAGATGTATTAATATTACCGAAAGACCCTAATTGGTTAAGCGCATAGTCATACTGTAACACAATCATGGAGCGGGGCGTCTTATAATGAAGCAATGCCGCCGTTCTTGTCGTAGGATGATTCGCATTTGCGGAAGAAAATGCATTCTGCTGAGCCCATGCATAATAACCGCTTATACCTATGCCGTCAAGTTTAGAATTTACGCCGAAGGGATAAATATCGACCCTAACCTGTGGAGATTTTTGATCGGCTTCCTCATTATTATGCCATCCGCCACTGTTAAAAAAACCTGTGTTATATACTGCGTAAATCCTTCCGCCGGCCTTATATTGCCCTGTAAGACTAATGCCAGGCTGCGTGGAGGTAACACCTAGAAAGCCGTAAGGCGTTCTTTCCGCAAAATGGTAACCAAGAAGATGATCTTCCCATGCAATCAATGGCGTTGTAGTTTGTCCAATTTTTAAGCTCATGGTTAATCCGTTTGCATCATAAATATTATTAAACTGTAGATAGGCATACTTTAGCCGTATATACGCACTACCGTCCTGCCCTCTATGAATATTCGGCGTAACTCTTAAAAACCATTTTTTATTCTCATGATAAATAAAATTAATATAACCCCTGTTTACATTAAAAGAATTATAATTGTTGTTATTCGTAGCCGGACGATTTTCTTCAAGCTGCAAATCCTGTGAAAAACCGGCGTTATTATAATACCCATAACCAATCCAAATCGTTGTTCCCAGTTTTACATGCTTTGTCCATGCGGGAATTGCGCTTGGCACGATTTTTTTGTTGCCAAACAACTCTTTAGCAACATCTTTGTTCACACTGACCCTTCCGTTACCAGGTTTCAAAAACACCTCTCCTGTTACGGGGTTTTCGTAAAAGCTTACCTTGCTACCACTCCCGTTGATTGAGGCGGCGTAAACCGCCCTATGCGCAACGCTCATAAAAATAAGCGCTATAGAGACGGCTAATAGGGCAATAATTGCAAAACCCCTCTTTCGGGAACTAACAAATCCTTCCATAATTTCCTCCTGTTTTTTGATTTAATTAAATTAATTTCTGTCTGCGCAATCAGTCCTTAATTCTTTTATATAATTAACTTCCTTACATTTTACCAGGCAAATATTACAAAATTATTACATTTGCGTTAAGTTAATGTTAAGAAGTAACTTAGGAATATTTTTGCATAGCCCGTATTGACAAGCATCTATTTTATATATAAAATAATATGAATATGTATATATAATACATAAATTTTTATAACTAATTTTAACAGGAGATGATTATGGCATCAAATTTAGGCATTTCAAAGGTTGTCAAGATGAGTTTTAGCGAAACTGTAACAAGAACTAGGGAAGTTTTTAAGGCAAACGGATTTGGAGCAGCAACAGAAATGGACGTCAAAAAAATTCTAAAAGAAAAAATAGATGCAGATTTTAAGAAATATACCATCTTAGGAATGTGTAATCCAAAAATAGCGATGGAGGCGCTGAGTACTAGTGACGATATAGGGCTTCTGCTTCCTTGCAACGTATGTATTTACGAAAATAAAGATGGAGACGTCGTAGTTAGCGCCGTTAATCCCGAAACCCTTTTAGGGCTGGTTGATATAAAAGCAATGGCGGGAAAGGCCGCTACCGTGAAGAAAATGATAGAAAAATCAATAAGAGAGATATAACGACAAAACACCTAATATCAAACAACGCTAAATCAAGAACTCATCCCCGATTTAGCGTTGTTTAGATTAATACCGTTAACTGCGCAGAACTAAATTAAAATCCAAACGCAAGTCCTGTACCAAACGTATTATCCTGAGATTTATTAGTAAACAAATACTCCAGATATACATGCGTATTGTATGCAAGACTGTACTCGGCAAGAACATCAAATTCATTCTTTATACCCTCATTAACACAGCCACTGTTGGCCTCTGTATATGTCCCTGATTGGTACAAACCGGCACTTGCGCAAGTAGCAGATACTTGTCCACCATTATTGAACGCCTCCTGCAACTGCTTATGCGCCCAAGAATATTGAGCATATTCCCCTGCTATCATTAAACCATATCCAAACTGCGGGAATATATAACGCCCGTAAAGCTCGAATGTAGAGTAACCGTTACTAGAATGTGTATTACCGATTACGTTTCCGGCAACGTCTGTAAAGCTAGTCGCGGTCACGGAAGGATTACCATACGGCTTACTGTCGCTTTGGACATAATATGTAGCACCAATTTCATATATGTTATTTGCAAGATCAACATCTACGCCATTGCCAACGACAAGATTAGTCCAAGAACCCTGCGCAGGAGTACTTACGGCAAGCGGCTCCGCTATCATTGCGCCATAGTAACCGAACTCTAACTGCCCGGCAGACGTCGGATAATATTCCTTTAGCTGATAAGAATACTCCATTGCATTACTCTGCCCTGTACCGGCTGCAGATGCGTTCATGGCAGGACTGCTTGGCATACCACCGTCATTTGTTACCGTAACCTTATACCACAAATTATGACCCGGAGTTCCGTAAACTTCAAACCCGCCTGCCATCATGCTATTTATAAGATTGCCTCCCTCACCATCATATCCGACATTTAAAGCCTGTACGGTAGGGGCATAAATCCAAAATGCAAATTGCTTATCAAAATAAGGAGCAGCCGTATTAGGCGTTCCAATTTTTAAATTCAATAAATGCGAAGGTATCCCGAAACCGGAACCTATTCCATTTATAGATGCCCATAACTGAGCGTTGGTAATAGCAGGCGTACCGGTTCCAACATTATTCATAGAGAAAAAAGACAAGGAATTAGCAAACGGTGAATAAAGTTTAAATACGCCGCCGAAATCTACCATTGACATATTTGAAAACGCATCCGTTTGAGGACTTACATTCTCGTTACTGTAATGCTGGTAACTAATCCATGTCGAAACAGCAATAGGCACAGGCCATGGATTTGGCATACTGAGCCCTTCAGTAATCTGCGTAGCATCTGAAGGCGTTCCATTTGTGTTTGGCAGCCTGAAACCATTCCTCCAGAAGGCCCTACCAAATGGATTTAGATTTGGGAATGTAGTGTGACATACCGCACAAGAAAAGTGATACTTCTGAGCAAAAGGCGGTATAGCGTAAGAACTTTTAGGTAATATAGCAATAAAAGAAGCTATAAAAAAACTGCAAAATACAGCAATAATTAATAATTTTTTTGTCATAACATCTCCTTCCAATTATGTGTAATTTAGCACTGAAATACTAATAAAAATGTGGAAAATTATACAAACTTGGGGGGATGAAAAACATTATCGGTGAAATTGTTTATTATTATGAGAGAGGAAAACTGTGTATTCTCAATAAAAAATTTATACTGCGCGTGCACTACAAAGACTGCGGAAAGTAAATTTTCACACTCCATACATGTCAAATAATGCTCAACATTAACAACCTTCAAATTATCTGTCTGTAATGTAAACCCGTGATTACGGATAGCTGTAAACCCCGCCTGTTGCGTCTCCACGGCACTATACTTGACAATCTTCCTTGACACAGGGTTCATTTGCATAGGTATATTATAAACGTAGCTAAGGTCATGGACACCCATTAAATATGGCAACATGATAAGAAACAAAATACTGTAAATATTTCTTCTTTTATAACTCATAAATATTATGATAACCTATGGATATAACCATAAAAAAAATTATATAAGACCAGCGAACTCTCTGTAGAATTATAATGCTATATTTATAAAAAGTCAAACTATACTATTGTTAAAAAATAATCACATTATTCGTCAATGGTAACAATTTTATTCTTGGATTTCAAACCTGATTTAATCTTAATCTTGCCCTTGGGCTTGCCGTAAATTTCAGCTATCTTTTTTATAACTGCCTTATTGGCCATATTTTGAATAGGCCTTTCTCTTATTGAAAGTTTTAATGTTCCATCGTCTAATATTTCATAAGCGGCTACCTTAGCATTAGGCTTAACCATAACCGTTATAGTCTTCGGCATTTAATAAAATCCCTGTAACAAAAAATTATCAGGATATATAATCGGTTTTTTCATAAAAATATGAGAGCAACAAACATTTAAGCGTCAAACCGTCCCTATTGCAAATACATTATATGGACAGCTCGACGCTTAATCAAGTAAATTATTTATGCCTATAAATAGCAGCTACATGTGGCTGCTATTTACGGTTTGATGTAAGCATACCCCTGTTGCTCTTTTTTAATAATATAAAACACTCCCCCGGGATACATGACATCTGTAAAATTAAATAATTGATCCTTCGTGATATGCATATGTAACATGGTCTGGTGACAAACAGCCATTTTTATACCGTAGACACTTAAGCTTTGCAATATTGCGTAATTTTTTTTATCATATTTTCTGATAAACATTTTGATGGCAGGCCCATACGCAGCCAATATAATACTATGTTTAAAGCCATACTTTTCTGAAAAATGTAAGGCGTTTTTCGCATTGTGTATTGTTAATGTCCACATTTTAGGATTATTTGGAACTTGAAAAATAATTTTAAGTGCATGATGTTTAAAATAAGGCACTGTATTTAAATTTTTACCTTGCCATGCGGCAAAAACGCGTGACGGTGAAAGCGCTATTAATGAAAATAACCCGATGCACAATGCCAACACTAAACTCTTCGCAACAATTTTACTCACTTTCTTTTCCTCCTTCATATTTTCAAGTTAATATCATTTCCTCTTCGATTTTTTCAAGGGAATATGAATTTCGTGTCCATTAGATATATATGTAAGATAAAGGTCTAAATACTCAACAATCTTTGCATGGGGTCCATATTTAAAACCCTCTTCTCCTCTTAATATGCAGTGCCTTATTTGATCCTGCAATGAATAAGGAATTTTTTTCCTAGAGTATATATTGGTCTTCTTAAATTTAGGATAGTAAGTGGCGGGAAACGGAGGGATTGGAACTGTCGACTTCCCTACCCCTCTACCTGTAATATCTGAAATGCTATGACAAGTTTCGCATGATTTACCGATAAACCCAAACGAGGTTTTATAATATTTTTTGCCTAATTTAACCGCCTGCGTAAAATTCTTAGGCTGCTGGCCAGCAAATACGTTACCGACCATATATAGCATTGAAATCGTAATAAAAGTGCATAATAAAACCAGAAAGTAAATTTTTCCTACATCATGAACTTTTTGCATTTTTAATCCTCCACCTTTCCTTGTAGCTATTAAATTTTATAGTTTTCGAAATTATTTTCGACACACGATCATTAATAAGTTTTAATATACCTAAATCCCTGTGACTCCTTCATGGCTATATAAAAAACAGCCCCCGGGTAAGCAATTTTCACGAAATCAAACAATTCTTTCGGTTTAATATGGAGAGTCTTCATCGTGTTATAGCACGCAATAAACTTCACTCCGTAAGCATGTAAGCTTTGAATTGTCGGATAATTCTTTTTATCATATTTTTTCATTAAAAACTGCATTCCCCCGGGAGCATATGCAACCACATCTATCTTTAAATTAATAAAATGAGGACTTGACAATATTATCGCATTCGAAACATCAGACAATGTCAATGCCCATTCCTTGGGATTTGCATTGGTTACAACATATATTTCTTTCAGCGGATGATGCGAAAAATATTTATAGACATTTATAATTCGCCCCTTAGCATATAAATTAGTCGGAACATTCATTGCGGTAAACAATATTAACATGACTAACACAAACAAAATCTTTATATTCATAGCTTGATGCCCCTATTCGTTTTATAATCCAGTTTATTTATCAGCCTGCTGTTCTCGAATGGCCGTATATCACGTCTCCAGTTTGAATAGATTTAATATTTTTATGGCTTCTAATATAGTCGGCAAGAACATCATAGGCCTTATGTTTCGATAAACCTTGATTTGGAGTATTTGAAAGTTTCTGCATTTTGGCGCCAGAAGTTACAATTGTGTAGTCCTTATTGGGCTCTAGGGGCTTACCATTGATGTCCCAAGATTCGATCCTTTTGTTTAAATGAGTGTTAATCCTTATGCGCAATTTTGAATTAGATACCCTAGTAACATCTCCGCCCATCTGCAAATACGGGTCTTTCGCAAAAACATCGCTTAAACTACTTGACATAATTTGAAACAATTGACTTCCTTTTAGTCTAACCTTGTAAATTTCAGGATATGTAGTGCCATATTCCCCGTACACATGCTCCATAGTAATTTTTTCTCCCGGAAGAATCGTTTCGCCCCATCTCCATCCCGGCGTAAATACCAGCGGGGTATCAAACTTCTCTATAAACGCCTGCTGCACAACATTGCCTACCGTACTGACAAACGTCGCTCTCCTATATAGTAAATCTTCGGAAATTCCCAATTCTTCATTGAGTATGTTATTATGAGGGGCATACTGCTCATCTATCACGCGAGACACCTCTATGTCGGGTTTAATCCAATCTGTAACTATAGGGATCAGCCTATGATCGTAATCAACTATTTTTTTATTCCTAATATTTAAATCTATTCTTCCCACAAATTTGCCGTGTGTGCCTGCCTGACATATAAGGGTGTTATTAATAATATCTGGAGATGGAAGAATATCGTGGGTATGACCACCTATTATGATATCTATGCCATTGATCGTAGCCGCAAACTTTCTATCAACCTCAAGTCCGTTATGAGAAAGAACAACGACCAAATCTACTTTTTCGTTATTTCTAAGCTTATTTACCGTTTTTTGGGCGTGATACGTATCCACACCGAAAGCCCAATTTTTAACAAAATGACTAGGATGAGCTAATGGAACATACGGAAACGCCTGCCCTATTATACCAATCCTTAAACCGTTTATCTCCTTTATTATATAGGGTTTAAATATGAGATTGCCCCATGTTGCATCCTTAACATTTTGTGCTATGAACGGAAACTTTAGTTTTTTAATATTGGACAAAAGCTGTTGTTTTCCATAAGTAAATTCCCAATGTCCCGTCATTGCATCGTAACCCATAGCGTTTTGAGTATTTACAACAGCCATGCCCCCGGTAAGAAGTGCCACACCCGTACCTTGCCACGAATCCCCAGTATCAAGCTGTATAGTTTTATTGTATCTTTCTGCTTTTATTTTATTAAAAACGGATGCCATATGAGCATAACCACCCATACGACCATAACGCCTGTTTAGGTTCTCGAAATCCACATAAGAACAAAAATAACCCATAGCAGACTTGGGGTTTATATCATAGTAAAGATTAAAGGAGTCTCCCGTCAAATGCCCCGGTCTGCCGTTAACAATTCGTGAACCAATGTTAACGGAGGGTTCCCTATAAAGGGTCGGTTTTAAGTGCGCATGGGAGTCTGAATTCCATGCGATAGTTAAATTACCTACCGATTTAAATTTTAAAATATTAACAGGATTTATCGCCGTTCCCGCGGCAAGAAGCGCCGAAGCTTTCAAAAAATATCTTCTTGATATTGTGTTAATCATAATGTTTGATATCTCTCTTTATATTTATATTTTATAAAAATCAGAAACCATTTTTTACCGAATTTATAATGTCTTTCATTTGATGTGTGACCTTTAATGCAGTAGCTCTCATTAATGGAGTAACATGTGAAAAGAATCTAAGCGAGTGAGAAGGCAAAAAACCGGTTATAACCACATAATTCCCTTCTTTGTAAACAGCAATTCTACAAGGCATAAAAGCTGCAAATTTTTTATTGCCGTGAAGAATATCGTAAGCATATGACAGATTGCAATATTCGATGACATCTAGCTTAGAAATCTTTTTTCCTTCATTTTTAATCCCTTGAGAAATAGGGTTTACACCGACAATAACATAATCATTGCTTATCATAGCCTGTTTTAGGTCAAATACAGCGCCTCCAAAGCTTTTTTTTACCTTTATGGTATAAAATGCGCTATGAAAACTATTCAATACGTACGCATTATATGCATAGAGAGAGCCGACAAGCAAAATAATGAACACTGACAAAGTTATTAATAATCTTTTCATTTATTCACCATTTCTTATAATTTAAGTAGAATATTTAACCTACATTTATTGAAACTGATTTCTTATATATATTTTCCTTAGTGTCACGCATAACAAAATCTAATGAGGCAGTCCTGTCTATCGCCTTCACATAAAATGCTAAAAAGGGATCCGTAGATATCGCTATCCCGTAATCACAAGTCATGATTATTCTTTTATCGTAATATATATCCACTTTATTTATTATCCATTCAGGGATAATCTTGCCGGTCTTTTTATTTTTAACAAGACCGGTATCCATCGGATGTTGCGCCAATGATAATACTTTAAAAATTTCCCCTGCTTTTACCTTTTCGGGGACTCTAACCATAATAGTTCCTATCTTCATAGCTTCACTCCTTTATTTAAATATATAAAGAAAATTTAATTTAGTTTGGGCCTATTGTTTATCTCTTAGCATCCGCCGACGGTCACCTTAATTCTTTTTTTGTAGCCGTAAACTTCGCCATTGGAATATTCCGCCAAAACTTGAACATACGATTCTTGCTGCAGCTTAATTCTCGTTGCGATGTATGCCTTACCGTTTCTGGGTGTTAAATTAAAAGAGGCAACAAGAGGAACCGGATTATTTAAATCGTAAATATAAAATGTTTTTAAATATAACCTATCGGTCTGGGATCTCCGCGCCTCCATAGTAACCGGAACAAAAGCCCCGTTCTGAGCAATTAAAGGAAGACGGACACTTGGGATAAACGACATCTCTTCACTATTAGGATGTTCAATCCATTTTACTTTCTTGCCATTAACCGTTTCAACATTTGCTTTTACCACATAAATAGACTTATGGGGCGTTTTTTTTGCAAAGACAGCCTCTGGAATATTAGTTATTGAACCGGCTCCTATGATAACAGCCGTTGCAATCGCTGTCTTTTTAATAAAATCCCTTCTTGTTACATCCTGCCCTTTACGCATACCTTATCCTCCTCATTTATAAAAGTTTTATTGTTCGTCAGAATACCCTTGTATGATTGCAATGTTTATGCCATGCATTAAAGGACAGTTATATCTTGATAGTATCCTTACGCATATTTAAAGGTAGAACAATAGTGATATGAACATCAAGGGTATTTTTAACTTTTCACGGTTAATGATGAAGCGGATATACTGAAATAAAATGTAATGGGGCGAAGGACAAAAACGGGCAGACAACTGTCCAAAAACGGACAAGTTTATATTTACCCGAAAAGATTATACTTTTTCATCTTTGTTATCAGCTGTTTTCTGGATATGCCAAGTGCAATCGCCGATTTGGTTTGATTGTAATCATTTTTTTCAAGCGCATTTTTAATTACGTATGTTTCCACATCCTCAAGTTTTAAATTATCAGCTGTTAAACTTATTAAGCCGTTATTATACCCATCTTGATCCTTAGAACCTATAGATGTTACCGTTTTAGGCAGATTTGACGGTTCAAGTATATCATGATGAGAAACAATCACGGCGCGCTCTATAAAATTTTCCAACTCCCTGATATTACCGGGGAATGTGTAATCCATTAAAATCCTGATTGCCTCTTTCGAGATGGATTTTATATTTTTTTTATTAAGTTCACTATATTTTTTAACAAAAAAATCTGCAAGTGGAATTATATCTTCCTTCCTTTCTCTTAACGGAGGAATTTTAAAATGCAGTACGTTTATCCTGTAAAAAAGGTCTTCTCTGAATTTTTTTTCGATAACCGCCTTTTCAAGTTCTACATTTGTAGCACAAATAATTCTCGCATTAAGCTTAATTGTCGAATTTGATCCTATCCTTGAAAATTCTTTATCCTGCGCCACTCTGAGTAATTTTGCCTGCATAAATAACGGCATTTCTCCTATTTCATCCAGAAAAAGAGTTCCATTTTCAGCTAATTCGAATTTACCTACTCGCTTTGAAATAGCGCCCGTAAAAGACCCTTTTTCATGCCCGAAAAACTCATTTTCTAAAAGGTCGGTCGGCACTGCGCTACAATTTATCGGAACGAACTCCCCTTTCCTACCCGAAGAATTATGTATGATTCTTGCGATAAGCTCTTTGCCTGTACCTGTTTCTCCGGTTATTAAAATATTAGATTTAAATTTAGCCGTTAAATAGATCTCATGCAAAATTTCAGCAAGTTGAGGGCTCTCATATATGAAATTTTCCTTAATTTTTAATATATAATCTTCTTCTTCATTGTTAGATGTTTTTAAATTACCCTTATTCCTATGCAAAAGCGCCTTTAAATTTTCGGAAAGACCCTCTATATCCACCGGCTTAGAAATAAAGTCGTTCGCCCCAATCTTCATAGCGTAAACCGCCTGTTCTATACTGCCAAATGCAGTAATAACTATAAATACAACGTCTTTATCAATGTTCCTTATCTTGGAAAGCAGTTCTATCCCATTCATTCCGCCTAATTTTAAATCACTCAAAATTATATCGTGTCTGTTCTTTAAAAATAGGTCAAAACCCTGTTTCGCGTTAGTAGCCGTGTCTACTAAAAAACCTTGTTTGATTAAATTTAAGCTAACTACCCGCAAAATATTTTTTTCATCATCTATCAATAAAACCTTAGCCATATTGCCTCGCTTCTAGAATATATTTACACCCCGTCCGCATGTTGAGCCCGCCTCAAAAGGGGTATTGTAATCGTAAAAACCGTTTTATTTTCATCACTATCGACATATATTGTTCCATGGTGCAATTTAACTATCCGCTGAGAGATCGAAAGCCCAAGACCCGAACCGGTATTTTTAGTGGTGAAAAACGGCTTAAATATATTGTTCAAATTTTCCTTTGATATCTGTTGCCCACTGTTTTCGACCTCTATGCTTACGAAGTCTCCTTTAATTTTTGTACATATTTTTATAACCTTGTTTTTAGGCTGGTCAACAATATAAATTGCATCTATTGCATTGACTATCAAGTTGAGAATAACCTGCTTTAAAAGTTCCGGATCTCCGTTTATAAACGCAATATTATCGTCGCACAAATCTTTAATTAATTTTATGTTTAGATTTGACAATTCCAGTTTGGATATCCTTAAAGATTCGTTTATTAATTTATTAATATTTACTGCCGTTAATTCAGGACTTCTCTGCCGAGTAAAACCTAAAAAATCCATCGTCATTTTATTTAGTCTTTTTACTTCGTTATCAATTATGTTCGTAAGCTCTATAACGATCTTATTATGCGTTTCATTGGAAATATAAGTATTGGCGGATGAAATAACATATACCGTATTCTTTACCTCGTGGGCAATATGTGCAGACATCTCACCCATAACCGCCATACAATTTAATTCATTTTTCTCTTTATTCATCAAGTCAATCTTTTTTATATAAGCCTCTGTCGCCTGCGCCATCGAGTTAATTGCATTTATTACACTCCCTATCTCGTCTTTAGGTCTACTCTTAAAGGTTATTTTATAATGCCCGTTTTTTATTTTTTCTATATTCTCTTTTATTTCCGACAGCGGTTTCGTTAAAAAAACCGTTATCATATAAAACATAAAGAGCCCCAGTGCAATAAAGCCGACAGCTATTATCAAAAATCTTATTCCGACCCAGAAAACACGGGTTCTTACGCCGTTTAATTCGCTTTCCAAATTAAATCTTATTAGTAACGTTCCTAATTTTTCTCCGTTATAGCTCAGTTTTTTATAATACAATCCATTATTGCGACTGTTTTTATCATAGATTGTCCCGCAATTAAAGATAGGTTGTCCTTTTAAATCGTATAGGCTCAGCCCCTTTATATTTCTATATTGCCCAATGGTTTTATGCTTATAAACGCAAATCAAATAATCCTTCGCGAACTTGATCCTTCTTAGATATAAAAGCTGCGCCAGTGGCTTAACCGTTATTTTGACCAATTTTTCATTTTTAAGCGAGTTTCTGTAATTTAGAGTTTTATAAATCGTATATAGAAAAATGCCGTCGCTAGCAAAAATAGTGAAGAAAAAAATGACAAAAGCGCTCACCAATATTTTCCATTTTATGCTTAAATTTTTTATAAACTCGACCATATCGGAGTATTGTTTAAATTTGAATGGTAGGCAATTTATTTAAACCCGGAACGATAGTCCGTTGTTTTATAGCGCTTTATATTTATAATGCCTATAAATTAAAATTGCTATAGAAGCTACAACAACAAGCATACTTAGCACTTGTGAAACCCTAAGGCTATTTCCCATCCATAGGCTGTCAATTCTTGTCCCTTCCGTAAAAAACCTGGTTATTCCGTACCATATTAAATAACCAATAAGTATTTTGCCTGCAACCTTCGGCTTTTTTCTCGAAAGCCACATTAAAAATATAAATCCAAGAAAATCCGGAACGGACTCATATAAAAATGAAGGCTCGAAGTGGGAATACATTGCGAGGTTTTTCGGATATGCTGTTTGGAAAGGATAGCCCCATAATCCAAACAGCAAGTGTTTTGGGGTATATGCGTTAATCGGGCGTAATACTTTTGAAATAGGCAGTCCCCATTTAACGGGATAACCAAAGGCTTGCTGGTCTATAAAGTTTCCCCATCTACCTATAGCCTGCCCAAGAATAAGACTTGGCGCAAGCGCGTCTATATATAACCATATGTCTAATTTTTTAATACGGGTATAAAGCAAAAGAACTAGAAGTCCTCCAATTTCCCCGCCATATATAGCTATGCCACCCTGCCATATATAAAAAATACTCATCGGATTCCTTGCGTAATATCCCCATGCAAAAACTACATAATAAATACGCGCAAAGATAATTGACACAGGTATGGCAAATACCATAATATTAATGATATTTTCAGGATCTTCGCCCCATGATTTTACCCTAAAATAGGCTATGGCGATGCCAACAATAAAACCTATTCCTATCAAGATTCCATACCAATGCACAGGAATTGATCCCATGTATATTATCGGGTTTGGAGCATACCAACTGTTAAAATTAAACATAAACTTTATCTCCTACATTAAACCGATAACATAATAACCGATATGATCAGATATATAAAGGTTTTTAATTAATAAGTTTTGCAAATGCGTAAGTTCTTTTAAAATATTCGTTTGACAGGCGAGTTATCGTTACTGTCCCGGCACCTGAATTTTCCTGAATAAATTTTCCGTCCCCTATATAAATACCAACATGGGAAATATAAGGGGCATATGTCCTGAAGAAGACCAAATCACCGGGCCTTAAGCTGTTTTTAGGAACATATTTACCCAATCTTGATTGCTCAAGTGCGGTCCTCGGAATACGTATATTGTTCCTCGCAAACACTTTTTGAGAAAAACCGGAACAATCCATTCCATGTGTAGTAGTCCCGCCCCACACATACGGAACACCTATAAATTGTAGCGCGGTATATACTATCTTGTTACCGATACTTATCATATTGTTTCTTCTATTGGCAATATAATAGTATCCATATTTGTTATGGCCATGTTTATTGATTAATGCCGTCCTATATCTTTGCGGAACAACTAAAAGGGCTCCCTGCCTAATTACATTTGAATGTAAACTATTGAGCTTCCTTAGTTCGGCAATAGACGTACCGTACTTCTGTGCTATTAAAGA
>VAPE01028988.1_pt1 | contig 93296 bp, 107 predicted proteins | sample 3393911 | NCBI WGS metagenome assembly VAPE01 (sample SAMN08290436, study PRJNA428436) | hydrothermal vent metagenome | isolation source: Deep-sea hydrothermal vent chimney | place: Atlantic Ocean: South-mid Altantic Ridge
ATTTTTTTTTTCAGTCTTGCAAGTCACTATATTTCAATAGTTTAAAAAGCCATTTTTTGCGTTTTTTTGCTCAAAATAAAAAAAATGGTGTTTTGAAAAAGTGGTTAATTAACTATTTTATAATAGTCTATAAAATAAAAACCGGTTCAAGTACTGATTATACTATAGTTTAGGCTATATTTCGGAATTTTTAGCTTATTATAAGCTAATTTTTTTGCCCCAATACGATATTACATTAACCAATATAGATTAAACATTAAGCGATCATCCATTTGCATACTGTTTATTGGTTATTATATATTGTTAAGTGTTAATGTATATTGGTTAATGTAATATCTATATTCTATCTTTTATTGTTAAGTCTATATTGGTAAGTGTTTATTGCAAAACTCCCCTGTATGTTATTATTAGATGTCTCTGGTCATGCAAGTGATTTTGATATTTCATATTGTTAATATCACTTGCATGATTATTTAACGTTATATATATTAGCTGCCCGAATCAACTCCATTTTTGAAGTTGGTATCAACTTTTTCTCTTTTTTTATAACATTAAATATAAAAGATAACCCCAATCTGAAATCGCTTCTAAGAATGAAAAAACGCTAATATGTATCCGAATACGTTATTTTCTTAGAAACGATCTGAGATTGGGGTTATTCAGTTTTAATAACATCGTCATTGTTATCAAACTCGAAATCATAAATATCTCGGATATGAAAATTGAGTGAATTTCATCCTTCAAGCTTTTTATCAATATCCTGGTCTTTATATATGTCAATAATCTTACAATTTTTATCAACACTATCTCTTTTTGGTATCAATGAAATACTGGTAATCTCCATATTATTAATAACCACTGTTCCATTGGTCTTTCTTTCCATATCACTTGTTTTGAAAGCATATGTAATTGCGTATTTGCCATCACTTATGTTTTCTGCCAAATCTTTATCTACTACAAGTGTAGCTTGTGCTACCAATTTAATTATATCTCGCCCTTCTTCTATTCCATCTATTTTGGCAGTTCCAAGTAACGGTTTAGATTCGTCGAAATTATCGAATAATGGCATTGTTAATCCTTTATTTTTTTCTGCTACTTTTCTTAATGCGGATTCAGTTACAACATATTTATCATTACCAACAGCATTAGTAGCAATAATAGCAGTAACATAGAATTTTATCTTATTTCTCCAGTCAATTTTTTGATAAGGATGCCTTGCAGCATTCTTATCAATATCTTTAGCAACATGTTTATTTCTTTTCTTGGTCGATGAAGCAATCAACTTTTCTGCTTCTCTAATTTTACTTTGAGCAAGCAAATATCTTGCATCTATCTTTGCCATTTTTGCCATTATTCATCCTCCATATCATAAACATTCTTCATGTTGAGTTGTATGATGGATTTACCACTATTTTCATCATATGTACCATCAATCTCCTCAACAGTTCCTGGTACAGCATATACTTTGTAACCAGTTACTGTCATTATCATTGGCGGATATTCTCCAGCAGTAGCCTTACTTTTTTCCATCAACCTCATCGCACTTTTTATGTTTGCTATGTCTTTCTCCAATTCTTTTGGTTCTTTTTTTGCTTCGCTCACTAATATTAGTAACATTTATATTACCTCCATATTTATTAGTTATCTTTTTTAGTTCTTCTATCCAATTTGGATAGTTCATCAAATTAATTTCTTCTCGTAATATTCTCTTTCTTTCAAGACAATGTTTGCAATAAAAGAAATCATCAATATAAACTTCAATTTCTTTCAATCCAAGTGCACCAAATATGTTTATTATCTCTACTTTAGTTTCAAGATAATCATATTCATGTGGATAATATCTATCATCTCCAACGAGAACAGTCATCACTTCGCAACTGTTCTCGTTAATTATGGCATTGATATACTTCCTTGCTAAATAGCTTTTTTTATTCACTGTTTCCTATTGAGTTTTTGCAACTCAATCAGCAAAGCAGTAAATAGGCAAGAATAGGAATCTTGTTCAACTTCATAGTTTCCTTTTTCGCGTTCTTCCATTATTTCTTGCTGAGTATATCTTGGTATACCATGTTTGCAATTTGGGCATTGTTTAGAATTTATAGCTCCAAATGGACATTCTTTCATCTGATCTACAGCAGGGTACTTCTTGGTTATTTTAATTGGCATTGTTGTGTCCTTTCAGATAATTTTCTTTTCGATTCTTTTTCCTAATCTTATTAACTTCCTATCTATTTCTTTATTGATCTCTTTAATTCCTAAGATCAAAGACAACTGATGAACACTAAGTACTACATCAGCTACTTCCTCAATTAGATGAGACTTGTCGTAGGTGTCAAGCACCTCTCTCTTGGCATGTTGAATTTCAACAATAAGTTCTGCCATTTCTTCAACAGCCATTTCATATTGCGAGACAATTCCAAACATCTCATTGGTAACTGTAAGTAGAGTATCATCTTCATGTGGCCAACTTCTACTATTAATAAAAATCCCACCTGGAGTCATAACTTTATCAGCCATCATTAATCCTTTCTTTTTATTTCTTTCTTTATCTTGTCTATTTTTTCGATTTCTTCTTCAGTAAATAATGTCAACTCTATTTCATTTCCTTTTTCATCTGTTGCGATAGCTTTATCTTTGTTTATTATTTTTATTTTTGTATTTTTTATTTTCTTTCTAAACATGATTTTCTTTCTTCATCACTATTACCCCAAGATGATGTTTGTCTATTTGAAATGTTTCCACTTTATTAGCAAATGAAAATAGTACATCACTGAAATCCTTCAACTCGAAACTTACATGATGCTTGTTTATCGAGTTTGTGTCCAATGGACTACCAGGATATGGAACTGTTATCAATATTGTACCATTTACTTTCAACCATTTATACATTAACTTGCATACTGATTTTGGATCAGACATATGTTCCAGAGTTTCAGTACACAAGATGAAATTATATTGATCATTTATCGACATTTTTTTATACTGCTCGTGTTCAAAACGTTTTTCAGCATCACACCAGTAAAAGTTGGCATTAAGATATTTTCTTTTAGCTGTTTTGATAGCAACTTCAGAATAATCCATGCCAGTCCACTGAACGTCACCTCTCATACTAAGCAGTTCACCGATTGTTCTGCCAGCACCACAACCTATTTCTAATGCTCTCGGTTCCTTGTATGGTGATACTTGCATACTTGGCGGTATTGCTCTGTATGGAGATAAATATTTCAGAACAATTGGTATTAACCACTTGTTCAATCGTTCTACTGCTCTTTTAGTGTAATATTCTTCCCAAAACTCTTTAGTATTGGGATTGGTTTCATACCTAAATTTCATCATCCATCTCCAATCTTTTTTGTTTAATGTTTTATTGCAGGACACCATTTAGGCATTGGTATACCTCTGTCTTCGCCTCTATCGAATGAACCAATAGATACGTGATTATCTTTTTTATTCTTCAGCTTAGGATGCTTACACCAAGTATGTACTTGATTCACACCAAGTGTATACTCAAGATACATACATCCCATGCAAGCCATATTTCTTATTACCACTGGCCCTTCTCTCATAATTCAACCTCTTTATTTAATAGTTTTCTTGCTGCTATTATAGCTCTGTCAAGTTCCATAATGCAATCAGTAAAATCAACTTTTTTATTGGAAGTGATCTGTATTATGAACATTTCATTACGAGCTCTTTTTGCAGCTTCATATATCATTGTTAGTTCGTATGGTAATTCTTCTTTTTTCATAATACTTCTCCTCAATATATTCCATCAGGATTGGGATATAAATGTATTATACTTTTCATAGTTTTATCGATTAAACGAGCTTCTTCCTGATGAGCAATAACACATTCATCAAACTTAACTTTATGTAATAAAGCAAGTTGATAGGAATCTATATAATGTTCTCTACCATCAACAGTACTTATTACTACTCCTGGATGCAATATATATTTAACTCTCATTATCCTTTTCCTTATGTTGAATTTTATCATCTATATCTCTATACCATTTCCTATTTTTGTTAATAACAAGTTTTATTTTTATTGCATACATCAGATCAGCAAAACGATAATCTGCTGCTGACAAACTATCCAACATTGTAATAAATAAATCTGCAAAGGAATATATATCGTATGGCTTTTCAGCCAATTCTTGAGCTTCGTCAACAATGCTCTTGCATAATTCTGGCATTCTTTGCATTTTATATTTTGGATTTCCAAAAGCTTCATTGGCCCATCGATGAATGGCTATTTGAATAGTCTGCATTTCCACGCATTCTTTATCAGTCATTTCAGGAACAAAATCCAATATTGACTGAATTTCTTTCTCATTATAACAAGCATTAAGCAAGATCATTTTAGTTTGTCTTGATATTTTCCCTTTCATTTATCATGTTCTCCTGTTTCAGGATTTATTGGGCCATGATACATTCTTGGTTTATGACTTTGTTTAGCAGCCCAATCATAAGCATGTTCTTCCATCTTATCACGATAATTTATCAAATCTTTATTTGGTATATGAAAATTGCCGGTATCCAATGTATCAATTACTTTATCGAGAGATATTCTTTCCGTCACTCTTATATAATTATGACAACGACAAATTATTCCAATATCTCTTGCTGTCACTTCAAGCATCTTTTTGCACTTATTACAAATAACATAATATTTCATTGTTATCTCACTTTCTTTTCTTTTGTCTTTTTATCTCATGTTCAATTTCATCTTTTATCTGCTCATCTTTGATGGTAATTGTTCCATCACTGGAAATACTGTGACCAGATCGCTTCATAATAATTCTCTCGATACGATCTTCGGTGAAATTCTGACTAATAAGTTTAGCATCAGCTTTCAACTGAGCAACAAGGATATTTTTAGATGTTATATACAACTTTATCGTAGATGCCAATGGAAAATTGATAGCCACTAAGTTGGCTTTTCCATCTTCATCAACTGTTTCGACTGAATAAAGAAAACGATCAACATCACCAATAGCTTCTTTGAGTTCCGCAGTCAACTTTTTGTTGATCGGATAAACATCAGAAATATCAAGACCTTTCTTCATTGGTAGTTTCGATTTCCTGGGTATTAATCTTGATTTCTTCGTTCTTTTAATTCCTTTTTTCTTTTTCATTATTCTTTCTCCTCTCAATTTCAGTTAAATTAATTCTTGCCGATTTTATCTTTTCAATCGCTTCTTTAATATCCAATCTGTTTTCTGATAAGTTATGAACAACATTGCCACATCTCATACAAGTTACCAATACTGTTTCCATTGTAGTAGTTATTATATCTCCACAATAATTACAAACTATATAACAGTTATAGCTCATAGCTCACTTTCTTTCTGTTTTTTCTTCATAATTATGTGTGCTATTATTAGCACATAGAAACTTCCCAACCAGACCATTAAACCAATTGAAAAACTATTTATTGCAATTCCCATTACAATGCCTGCAATAAACGACATAATTACATAAACAGGTAATGATTGTATCATAGCAACCTCCACTAATAATTATCGTTCTTTATCCATTTTTCAATGGGTTCTAATTGTTTCTTATTGAGTCTCCATTTTCTTTTATTACCTTCAATAGTAATAAAAAAATTATCTTTATCCCATTTATCATTTTTCATAGTCAAATATATTCGCCCCATTTGTGCTAACATGAAAGAGTCGCACATATCATCATTATCGAATTCATATCCTGTCTGTTTGTATACTTCAAGCATCAAGGCAGAACTTTTACCTTTTGAACCGATCCTTCCAGTACTAAAAATAAACTTTTTTAACTGAGTAGGTATTACCATGCACTCAGTTTTGAAAGTCTTCTTTTTTACTCTGCCTTTTACCACTACAGATAGCCATCTTACAAATTCGATATTATGTTTCAACAAGCTTGATTTTATCATACCAATAAGCTCACCTTTATATGCAGCAAGTCTTTGCTGCTGATAATATCCATAATCCTCTATGATTCCAAGAAGTACATTATCTTTATTAACATTGATCAAATGATCAAATTGCTTAATTAAATCCATAGTTCTCGCAAAATATTTAACCTTAGTTTTAATTACATTGGTAGATATAATTTCGCCAGTAGTATAACTAATAAATGTGATACCAATCTTACTTGGATCGGCATCTATTCCAACAATCATTTTACTTTTTTGCTTTTTTTTCATATCTTTCCTTGCTTTCTTTATAATCGATAAACAATCTATTACAATGATGGCATACCCTGTACTCATTTATAAAATTTTTCTCAGGATCAAGATGTAGTTTGCCATCATTATCAACTAACCTTCCATCGATCCAAGTAAGGCCAAGCAAGTCTTTAGGATCGATCTGAAATAATATACATAACTTTTTAAATACTTTTAATCTTGGATATTGCCTGCCAATCTTAGTAGACTCATATCTACAAATTTGTCCACCTGACACTCCAACCTTTCTACCAACTTGAGCTTTAGACATATACTTTCTAAAACCACTATTTGGACTATAAGATATTTCTTTTCTTCGCTTCTTTAATAAAGTACCATTAAAGAATTCCTTAGTAATGCTTACAAGAATGTTTTTTTCAATCATATGACAACTCACTTATTCCATTCTTACCTCTAACAATTACTATCTTATTGGAGAACATAGACATCATGTCCTCCAAATGAGTTATCACATATATATTCTTATATCTACTATATTCATCGATAAGTTCCATCATCATATTTCTACCAGCAACATCCAATCCTCCAAACACTTCATCAAATATAAGAATATTCACATTCTCTTTGCTGAATTTTTCTGCTATTTTCTGAAAAGCAAAATAAACGGCAAGGGAAATCCTCTTTTTCTCACCACCTGAGAATGACTTCCATTCTCTTTCCTTGTCAGATGAAGTGTTTATCTTTATACCATACTTACTTATTTTTCCATCTCCACTCTTTTTATCATATTCAATATCAAGCAATACTTTTGCCTGAACATTCATTTTTGTTAAAAGAGTGTTTATTTGATCTTGCAAGCTCTGATTTATTACATCTATCATATACAACTTGATGTCAGTATAAGCCTGAATAATATACTCATACAATACGATTCTTTTTTCTAATATTATTTGCTGCTTTTCAATACCATTCATATTTCTTTTATACGAACGATATTCCGATAACATTCTTCTCATTTCTGTAAATTCATTTTCAGCTTCGACAAGCTGTTGTGTCTTGTTATCAGTTAATTCTTTTACTTTGTCGGCACTTATTATTCTATCACCAAGCTGTTTTATTATATTGTTTATTTCGTCTTCTTGCTTAGCAATTAGATTGTTATAAGTCTTTATTTTTTTATTGTATGATATTTCCTCTTTTTTTAATATAGATTCTTTAGTTTTTATTTGCTCTTTCTTTTCCTTCATAGCATATAATCTACCTTCAAGAACATGTATCTCATTTATTTTAGTCTGAATATTCTGTTTCTTTGTAGCAAGAACATTTATTTTTATATCTATGCCAGCAAGTATAGATGCTGCTTTTTTTGCTCTTGTTTTCCAATCTTCTGCATGTCCTCTATTCTTCTCTATCTTTTCTTTAATAAATCCAATATACTTGTCGCTTAATAATTGATTGCATGTTGGACATCTTCTATCTTCGCCCATAGATATTATTTCTTCCCATTCTTTTATATTGTTAATACATGATCTTCTTGATGATTCATAGTAATGTATTTTTTTATTTATTGGTTCTCTCTTATCAATAAGTTCTTCCATTTGTTTATTAATAATCGAATAGTCACTTTCAAGCTTTTTCTTATATGTGATCTTATTAGCAAGTGTGCTATCAATTACCATAGACTTTTTCAATTCCTCTACATCACGAGACAAATTCTTAACAATCTGTCTATAAGTTGATTCGGCACTGTCAAGCCTAAATCTATTTTCATCCAACTCAATATTTATTTTATCATATTTTCTTGCAAGTACATACATCGAATTTAGTACTTGCAATTCTTTTCTTATTTCGACTTTTCTTATTTCAGCTTCTTTTTTCTTTTTACTTATTTCTTCAGGATTGATGCCTTTTATCAAATCTTTGTAAAATGATAATTTGTTACTCAGATTAGTTCTCTGTGCGATGAACTTATCCAAAGCAAGTTTCGCTATTTTTTTGTAATCACTCCATCGATCCAAGGAAAAGAAAGAAGTAATCACACCTTCTCTTTCTTTCGGAGTACCATTCAGAAATATATTGATATTATCCTGACCAAAATATGATACACTTATAAATGTTGTATAATCTATACCAATCACTTTGTTAATCATCTCTTGTGTAATTTTTGTAGTCTTACCGGTTTTAAAGCTATTATCTTTTTCATTATCAATATATCTATTGAAGACAATTTTAATACTTCCTGATGGAGAAATAGCTCTTTTAACAATATATTTTACACCATCTCTATCAAATTCGACTTCAGTCCAGGAACTCTTTTCGCTATCCAATCTGATAGTATCTCTGCTTATTTCTCTTGGACTTTTGCCCCAAAGCGTCCAAGTAAGCATATCTGCCAGCATAGATTTGCCAACAGCATTTCTTGACATACCAGGCATCTTATTGATGCCTGTTATGAGAACTTTTTTATATTTACTCCAATCTATTATTGTATTATCATATGGAGTAATATTGTTAATCGTTAATGTTTTAATTGTTATTCCCATCTTCCCTCACCATACTTTCTTACTATCATTTCGTGTAATTCCATTAGTTTCTTTACATCGATATTAAGATTATTACGTCTTATATATAACTCCATTGCTTTTATTGGGTCTATAGAACTTTTATAACCCTCAGTCTTTTCCTTTCCAGCTTTTGAATACGACCAATCTATACTTGCATAGATTGGTTTAAATTTCTTATAAATCAATTTAAGATATTTTTCTTCTATTTGTATTGCATCTACTGCTTTAGCTTGACATTTGAATTTAACTACATCACCTTTGTTAATTGGTAATTCAATTCTTTTAGTTCTTACAGCTTTCTTCATCAATGATAATGTTGTTTCTCTTGTAATATAATTTCTATCGGGAAGCTCTATTCTTTCAATTTTAGGAAGTTTGCTATTTTTGCCAAATGTAACAACATTAAAATATTTCTTTTCCGGTTCGCTCATATTCAATCTTATTATAGAACCTGCATACCATATCTCATTTGCTTTTTTAGTTTTCTCATCTCCAACCTTTTGATTGATATGGTAATCTCCCAATGCTACATAATCATAACCTTTGAGATATTTGATTCCTACATCACCAGGTAATGCAATTTGATCTTTGCCTACAACAGCCCATTCTACTCCAAGATGTCCTACCAATACATTCTTTTTATCAAAGTCTCGTTGATTCTTAATGTCTCTGGTATATGATTTGTAATCTTCACCAGAAATATATGGAATACAAAAGAACTTAAAATGTTTCGTATGAATAGTTTTCCCCGAATCGATAATATAAAGCCCGCTGGTATCATTCAAAAGCTCTTTTATATCTGAAAAAGCATTTACATTACCATCTGAATCGTGATTGCCAATTATAATAATAACTTTGATATTATTTTTCAATAGTTTACTAATATATTTAGCAAACCATTTTTTCAGATACATCGAGACAACAGGTTTATTATAAACATCACCAGCTATAATGAAGTAACTGATTTTATTGGCTATAGCATACTCTACCATTGACCTTATTCTTTTAAAAGTATCAATAGTTCTAATATTCACTGGAGTTGGCACGTTCTTGACTTGTTTATTTATAGGTATGCTTGATGTTTCACCTATATGCCAATCACAAGTGTGAATTAATTTAATACTCATTTTGTCTTTCTCCCTATTAATCTCGTATACTTTTTTCTACTGTAAGATACAAAAGCCAGATTAAATAATTTCGCCTTATAGATATACATAAGCGACCATTTATCTCCGTTTTTTGCAATACACAACATGTCATTTCTTATTTTCTTAGTTTTTTTTGTATAATATTTATTACCATCATAATACATTTTTTCATTAACTCGACTATGATTTGTAATATGAACCCATACCAGTACTACTTTCTTTCCAAGAGAGAAAAAAGGGCAATTATTACAACATTCAAGACCAATATCATTTACTGATGTAATAGTTCTCTCGGTCAAAATGTGCATTTTCTTGGAAGTACAAAATCCATAAATCTCTAATGAAGATGGATCATCTCTAAAATATCTACATGTTTTATTAAACTTCTTATATACCAATCTATGTCTTGCTGGTACATAATTGTTTCTTGGACAAGTAACATCTCTAACATACGAAATATCATTTGGCACTTTTATCTTCTTTATCTTCACTGGCGCCATAAATATTCTCCAATATCTTTTTGCGAACAACTTTTATTGCCTTCGGATGTCTATTGAAAAAGTCAATTATCGTTTTCTCTCCTCGGAATTTTTTATTTATAATATCAGGTATTGTATAAATAGAACCTGATTTTTTTATAACTTTAGTTTTCAATCCCATAGAAAATACGTCATAACATTTATCAATGCCTTTGCCAAATACAATTCTAAGCTTTCCACTTTTAAATGGAGGTGCAACCTTATTCTTGACAACTTTCACTTCACATTCAATTGCAGAAATTCCACTATCATCTTTTATCTGTTTTCTTTTTCTTATATCCAATCTCACTGAACAATAAAACTTTAAAGCTCTACCACCAGGTGTTGTTTCCGGATTACCATAAACAATTCCAATTTTTTCTCTTATCTGATTAATAAAGATCAATCCAGTATTAGTCTTGCTTGATATACCAGTAAGCTTTCTTAAAGCTTTGCTCATCAGTCTTGCTTGTAATCCCATTTGTTGAGCGCCCATTTCTCCGTCAAGCTCAGCTTTAGGAACTAATGCAGCAACAGAATCTAATACAATTAAAATAAACTTACCTGATGAAGTCAGCATATCACATATTTCAAGCGCTTGCTCAGCATAATCAGGTTGGGAGATATATAAATCATCTATGTTGACTCCTATCACTTTGCTATAAACTGGATCCATTGCGTGTTCTGTATCAATGTAACATACCCTTCCGATTTTCTGTGCTTCTGCTATTATATGCAGTGCTAATGTGGAATTGTGGGTGACTATTCCATTAGCAATGAATGATGATGACTTTTTCATTGAAAAATCAAATGTTGGAAGTTCATCAATATATTTTATATCTGTAATTACATCAAAATAATAATTCATCTTATATAAATATTTTAAATATTTATAAAATATTGAATTTGAATGTTTTAAATATTCATTGTCTAATAATATTCCCAATTTATTATATGTCAATTCAACTTTATTCAAATCATACATTAAATTACTTGTTTCCCTATTACCAACATCCTTCATTTTCATTAATAATTTATTTACATTAGGTATGTGATCTTGATTCTGATTTAAAATCATATTATTTGATTTCTTAATTATATCATCATATCTTTTTCTCACCTTTGTAGATAGTGTTGGTATATTCTCAATGAATTTAACAACATTATAGCTGTAGAGCATTAAACACCAATAACTTTTATCTTCATAACCTTTAACTGGAGATTTAGCACTCAAAGTTGATATTATTCCATAATATTGCAATAGCAATTTAATTTGATATAACAATTTATAACTTGCAGATGATACCTCAATTGATCTTGTATCAGATGATGCATAACTTTCACTATCAAAATAACCAGCAAGAAACCATGAAATTGATTCTTTGTTACCTTTTCTTACGTACTTACTAACATGTTTATCTTTTGCATGCATTAAATCATAACCATATTTCTTTCTAAATACATCCAGTTTAACCAATCCATTAAAAGAATAATCATAACTTCCTTTTCCATTAGAATCATATTTTTTTGGTTCAATACCAATTATTTTTGGTATCTTTGTTTCTATGAATTTTTTTACATCAGGATCATCATTTGTTATACTTAGTCCAGGTCGTTCTGTAATACTACCATCAGCAATAATCAAACCAAGCATATACATCTCATCACAATCATAATTAATATCTCCACCAAACAATTCTCTTTGAATACAAACACAATCAGAATTCTTTTCTATATCACCATATCTTTTCCATTGCAGATAACCATGTTTATTCATTACAAATACTGGTTGATTTTCAGAACCATTCAGTGTATAACCACTTTTTGTAATTAATTTATAAACTTTCTTTCTTCCATTACATGTCAATGCATTTGTATGTTCTTCTTTGCCTTCTTTATTCTGTAAAACAATTTTTTTATATTTTATTTTGTTTATACAAGAAGGAGTAAAATTGTTGTCATTAAATATCTCTTCCAATGTCAATAAACCTTTTGGATTGCTTATGTAAGAATCCTTTGTAACACATTTTCCTGCACTTTCAGGCCCATATATTTCCGATATTCTTCCTCTCGGCATTCCCCCTACACCGAGAGCAGCATCAAGAGACAAACTCTGCGTAGAAATAGAATCGACATTAACTAATTTCTTTTCAGACATCTTGAACACTGCTGTTTTTCCATATTTCTTTGAAATCAATCCCAATACTTCTTTTATGTCTTTATCCATTTTACTTCCATATGTTTTAGGCCCCAACCTTAATGGCTGGAGCCTATGCAAATTTAATTATCTTTATGTTTCTTGGATTTATGTTTCTTAGATAAGCCTTCAAGAGCTTTTTCTTCTTCATTGTTATCAGTTTCACGCTCTTGTACTTGAATTATTACTGAACTGATATGGAAAATAAAGGTGCCTGTCCCAACATGAGCAGTCATTATCCCTGTAGTTCCATCGTAATTTACCAACTCCATCGATAAACCTGACCATGTAAGCGGAAATTCTTTTTTAGACCAAATTCTACATTTCATCTTTTTTAGCACTTCAGCATCAATTATGCCGTTCCAATTTATTACTTTTTTCATATCATTTCCTTATTTTTGTAAGTAAGCTTTTACTTTCCTAATATGCTCATCAAATAATGGCATATATTTCTTATTGTCATACACTAATGTAGCTGGATGGTACATCGCGAAACAAACAATCTCTTTCCCGAAATAATCTGTTTTATAGAATCTTCCAACTACATCTTTAATAGGTGGAGAGGTTCCAAGAACCAATTGAATAGGAAATGTTCCATACAATATCATAAGTCTGAAATTGTATTTATCTACAACTTTCTTTATCCAAATGGAACATTTATATATTTGGATAGATGTAGGCTTGCCATTCTTTTTACCATTTAAGGGCCGACATTGGACTGTGTTCATAACAATGCAATTCTTTTCAGTACCAAGTTTACTTGCTATCTTCCAATGCCAATAGCCAGCACTATTCCTACTGCTATCATAGAATTGCTTGCCGTATCTATCTTCATTACTATTATGAACAAATATGCCATTAACAGCAAAATTATGATACTTCTCCATTTCTATATCGTAAACATCTTCGATACCGATATATTCAATCGATACTATTTTATGATTATCAGGAAATTTTATTTTATAACGTCTTAAAACTTCATTGATAGACCATCCAAAATAATGTCTACGACCTAATAAATATCTCAAATAATATTTTGGAGTCTTAAATAATTCTTTTACTGTCTTACTTCTTGAAGCATTAGTATCTTGTATTTGCTTTAATCTATTAGCATAAATTAATGGATCGCGCAATTTTCCTTTCATTATTTTACTTAGCTTTTCTCGGTATTCTTTTGAATGCAGAACCTTTGTATGTTTTGCTTTCATTTTTTTATTATACATAGGTTGCATTCGATTCATATGTATTCTCGCATGAGACGCTTTTGTTACGAGACACAAATTATTCCAACTATTATCTATTTTATTCTCATTGTCATGATGGCATTCTTCGTCCTCCATTAGTTTTCTATTGATTTTGTATTCAAGCAAAAATCGAGATTCATTAATCATATCAGTAGAAAAAGCACCAATTTGAGTTCTATTATTCATACCAATAACACTGCAATGGAATGGTTGTAAAGCATAATCAATTTTTAAGCCTTTATTGATAGAAAGATAATTATCATCATTATCTCTTTTAATACCTTTAAAAGGATCGCTTCCATTATGCCATCTTTTCATAAGAAATAGATGATTTAAAGTAACTTTTATTGATTTTTGTTTTGTTATATAATCACCTTGACGAGTTGCGTATTTCCATTCATAAGTGACTTTATAAACTTTTTTCCTTCCAGTTTTCCAAACTCTTTTAATTTTATCAATAACAAGCTTTTGATTTTTAATATCAAAAGAATAAGCAAAAAGATCATTCTTTTCAATCAAATCTTTTATTGATATTCCATCCGGATAAACTGATCTATCAATAAAGGCTAAATTGATTAATGAATCACCAGTTATACAACCAGGAGCTTCTCCCATAAAGAATACATGATGAATATTACCAATTATTAATGGCTTAACAACTTGTGTTCTTTTCTTACTTAGCGAACATCTTTTACATTCTGATAATTTCATCGCTTTTTCGATTTCTTGCTTTTTTTACTTTTCTTCACTGTCTTTGCCTTCTTTTTTGGTTTTGGTTCTTCTTCCTCATCTTCCAATTCTACATCCCATTCTTCCTCATCATCTTCGCTCTCATCTTCTTCATCGTCCTCATCGTCATCATCATCTTCTTCTTCTTCATCGAACTCATCACCATCGTCATCATCATCTTCATCTTCGTCAAATTCATCGTCACCAAATTCATCATCATCTTCTTCATCTTCGTCAATACCAGTACCTAATGAGTTGTTGATCTCTTTATCTGTTGCTGGTTTAGTGAAGCTCTCCAAATCAGGAAAGTCACTTACATCACCATTCACCTTGAATTTGACTCTTGCTACCCTGGTCTCGTACTGAGTACCAATATTCTCACCTTTCCTGATAATCTTAAAGACGACCTGGGTAATATCATTGATCTTCTGTTCTTCCCACTCACCATCGACATCTCTCTCGATTTCTTTACCCATTGAACAGATAACTGTCCCAATCTTTGGCCCAACTTCCATTATCTGAACAGTCGGCTTGAAAATTATCATCTTTTTTCCACCAACTGTTTTGGGAGAACCGATTACAACAGCAAAGTAATACTTGTGACTTGTATCGATACTATCGTCATCCATCGCTGCTTTGCATATCTGACAGCTATTATTTCTTTCTTCAGGATCATCCTGGCATACTAATCTCACTCTATTACCCTTTGAGTCATCAAGCCAATGGATGTATGCTTCAGAAAAGTCTGACACTACCAATTTAACATAATTGGTTCCAGGTTTTGGTTTAAATGTATTACCGCTCGATTTTGGATTAGCACCACGTTCCCATTTTTCCGGCGATGCTTTACTTGGACGACGTACTTTCCTACTTTTTTTTGTCTTACTCTTTTTTTTCTTAGTCATCTTATTAACCTCCAATATTAATTTATGGTTTTCTTCTGAACTTCTTTGTTTTCTTTTTGCTTGGTATAGTTATGAAACCTTTGTCAATACATTTGCCAAGCAAATTAGAAATTATTTGAATACTTTGCATTCTTTTATCAATAGTATCTCTCATTATTCTAAGCTGCGATACCATTTCTTTTGCTTTATTTAATTTATTCTGCCAAGTAATATAATCTTTTTTTTCAGTATAGTGGTTATTGAAATAATTTTCAATATCCGATGCAGTTGGTTTGGCATTGTTTGATGTCATGCCATTGTTTTTATTTTTAACAAACAATATAGTCTTTATATGATCATCTATCTTCGATCTCCACATTTTATATCCTGTCTCAATCGTCTGAAGCCTCTTATTAGACTTGTGAAATATAGTTGCATAATAAGCATACAACATCGAAACAGCATCAGCAGCTTGTAACACTGAATCAGGATTATCGAAATCATCATCCAATGTAAGCATCTCAACAATATCACCATATTTCTTTTTATATTTACTTATCGAACGATATAGCTGCTTATGAAATTGCTCAATTATTTTACTGGTATCATCATTTTTCATCATTTACCTCTTTTTAGACTTAGAGAATATACGAAATAAAAATATAAAAGTAAAGAGCTTTTTACCCTTTAGGTATCGACATTTTAGTCATCAAATATCTGCATCTATCGTTTTTAATACCTTTTTCCTTTTTAATTAATGCAACAAAAGGCTTTCTTTCTTTGTAATATTTTACCATCTGCTTCATTCTACCTTTTATTACATTATTAAATGAAGCTACTTCTATTACATTAACATCTCCATCTTCCAATAAAGCAAAAGCCATTATACCATGCTTTGTATTAAAGAATTTCAAGTCTCTGAAAACAACATCAACTTTACTTTCGCTTTTAATACTTTTTATCAATCTTCCTTTTCTGCATGGATGATGTTTTGGTGACATTAACTTTTGCATAGGCATTTTTATTTCGCCCATCTCTTTCAATACATCTAAATCTATCATGTCATCAACATATATAATGTAAGATGACTTAGCTTGTACTCTGCATTTAGCCAATACAATTGTTCCATTACCTTTGTCTATGATTTCCTTAACTTTTTGATATATTATAGGTCTGACAGTGAATTTCTTAAATCCTGATGAATCTTCTATATCAAAATTGGCATACCTGGCCCCATGAGGTTCAAGTTTTAATCTTCTCTTTTCAATTTCTTCTGGCGTTGCTTTTCCTTTATCGTAATCACCAATCTGATTAAGTTTGGTGTCTATAATTTCACCAGCAACCCACATAAGTAGATTAACTTCATCATAAGAAGCTGTCTTTGCTGGTGTTAATTTAATATGTGGGAATTGTTCTTTAATGAACTTTTTATAATATTCAATTGGATGTTTGTCTGATGGTAATGAAAAGACTTCTTTTACTATCTTAGCCTTTTCACTATCTTTCCAATCTTCCATTCTATTCCATTTCTTCAATTCACTGAGATAGAATTTTCTTTTATCAACAGTTTTTGCTTCTAACATATGATCAAGATTTTCTATAAACTTCTTTTTATTATAACACCAGCAATCCATAGCTCCTGATAAAACAAGAGCCTTGATAACCCTCTTGTTAACTATACGTCTATTGATTTTATTAATAAAATCATAAAAGTCATCAAATGGTTGCATTATAATAATAGCTTCAGAAGCCTTTTCTCCAATACCTTTAATATCAGTAAATCCAGAAATAACAGTTTTCTTATCACATATCGCAAAGTTTCCTTTTGACTTATTTATGTCTGGATGTATAACCTTTATACCAAGTCTTTTACATTCCCTTATATAACCATGTATTTTAGTTTTATCATTCTCCTCTGATAACAAAGCAGTCATAAATTCGAGTGAATGATAATATTTCAACCACATACACCAAAACGATATAACTGAATATGCTGCTGCATGAGCATTGTTGAAACAATATGATCCAAAATATACTATTTGATCGAATAGCTTTTTAGCTTTTTTCTTTTCCATTCCTCTTTTTATACATCCTTTTATAAATCCTATTCTATATTGATTTAATACATCTTTACCATGTGATTTAGCTATAGCTACTCTTATCTGATCGCTGTCAGCAAGAGTGTAACCCGCCATCTCGGAAAAAAGCTTTGATATTTGTTCTTGATATATAACACATCCTGCTGTACTTTTAGTAATACGATCATATATAGGATGTATTTTCGGTATCTTTCTTGTACCTTCTCGCCTAAGTCTGAACTGTAATGCGATTCCTGACCTTTGTACTCCAGGTCGATTTGAGGCATTCCAGATTGTTATATCATCAAATGATAAAAATTTGAATCCACCAACACTATTTCTCATGCTTAATGAATCATATTGAAATACCCCAGTAAAGTTTGTATTGGTAAACTCATTTAATATATCTTTATTTTCAAGATCAATCTTTTCTAAATCTATTTTTTTGTTTATCAGACTAACAGCTTTGTATATTACACTAAGAGTTTTAAGACCTAATATATCGATTTTTAATAAACCTAATTTTTCACATTCTTTGCCAGTTATAGATGCGGTTCTTGTCTTACTTCTTGCTTCTATTGGAACAATGTCAGTGAGAACTTGATCTGATACTATTATCCCACATGGATGAATTGAACTATTATGAACAATAAAACCATTAGCAATATAATTTTGTTCATCATTGCTATCTGTATCAATAGACATATCATATGTTTTTCTTTTTCCTATATATCTAATAGCATGTATTTTTACCCATTTAGGTTTCATAATATATTTTATTCCATTTCTTGCTATAATATCTCCTACTTTTAATTCAGAAAGTTCTTTATAACCATTCTTAGTAAGAAATTTTTCGTTTTTGGTGCAATCTATATAATGTCTTCCAGATATTACTCTATAAACTTTTTTAAGACCAGTATACCATATATCATTAACTTTCTTATATACAAATATTTTTCCATTGTAAATTTTTACTTTTGGTAATTGTTTATATACAATATAATTATTATATAAATGTTCTATTGTTCTCCAATATGATCCCTCTGATAATTGAGTTGTACGATTAGTTCTTATATTAGTATTGCCTACTATACAATTTCTTTGTATGCCCTCAAGTCTCATTGCATGTTTCTTTACTTTAGGATATTGTTTATCAAATTCTTTCATTACATCAAATGTTTCAAAAGAATCCTGTATGGTCATAGATTTCCTTTCGTCTCCGCCAGTTCTTTGAATGATATATTTTGTTACATCATTCACTACATGATAAGGAACATCAAATACCCTGCTAACATCCCTTATTACTTGCTTTCCTTTCATCACTCCATATGTACCAATATGAGCAAAATTATCTTTACCAAACCTTCTTTTCATCCAATCAAAAATCTCTCCCCTTCTATGCCAATCAAAATCCATATCTATATCAGGATATGTTACCTTATATTCAGATATAAATCTCTCGAACATAAGATCATATAATATTGGATCAATAGATGTTATACCAAGTAGATAACAAAACAATGAAGCCGCGCTTGATCCACGGCCTGGACCAACTATAATACCATGTCTTCTACTCCAATTAATAAGTTCATGCACAATGAGAAAATAATCAATAAATCCTAATTTATTAATCATATCTAATTCATATTTTAAACGTTCTTTATATATCTTCATCGATTCTTCATAAGACATATTTCTTCTTTTAGCTGTTTTTCTTGCCTGTGCCTTTATATCTCTTTTCTTCCATCCTCTTTTAATCAACTTATTAATATATTCCTTTTTGCTATCATATTTCTTTGGTATAATCGGAACTGGTAATACATTTTCTTTAGTTCTTCTTGGTATATCAATATGTACTTTCTTTTGAATCTCTAATGTAGTATCAAGAGATTCAAAAATTTTAGTTTTACCAAGATATTTGTGATGTTTCATCAATGATTTAAACATTTCCTTTCTGGTCTTCATATATAAACCAGAAACTTCAAATCTAAAATGATTAGGATCAGACATTTTACCTTTTGTTTGTATACATAGAAAAATCTCATGTGTTTTCTCATCAATCTTTTGTAGATAATGAATATCATTTGTTGCAACAAGTTTTACTCCATGTCTACTTGCTAATTCCGACACTACTTTATTCAGTATCTTTTGCCACTCGTAATCATGTGGCATAATTTCAAAATAGAAATCTTCTCTCCATCTTTCAAGAAACCATTCTGTTAGTTTATGTAATTGCTTACTTTTTTCTTTAATTGTTAATTTTTCATTTTTCAAAATTTCGAGAAAAGGACTATCTCCTCCACAACCAGATAGTATTATCGTATTATTTTTTAATCCTTCAAGTAAATTATAATCTATTCTCGGTCTATAATAGAATCCATCAGACCAAGCAATTTCGTTGGCTTTAAACATGTCTTTAAGACCATCATAATTTTTTGCAAACATAGTAATATGATTATAATGTCTTGACTCTCTCACATATTTTAGGTCTTTTATTAAATACCATTCAATTCCTATAATAGGATTAATCTCATTTGCAACTGCTTCAGTATGAAATCTAAAAAATCCTCCAAGTGTTCCGTGATCAGTCAAACCAACACCAGGTTGATTATTCTGCTTCGCCATTCTTACCAATGTCATCTGATCTTCACCCAAAGTATCCATATCGAGAGATAATACACCTCTCTCGATTCTACTCATACCATCCAAAATACTATATTCACTGTTATGTACCACCATTCCATTAGCTACAAATACATGATCTGGATGATCTATTTCTAAATCATAAGTTTCTTCATATCCATCATATTCAATAGATACTATCTTTTCATATAATGGTAGCAATGAACTCGGTGAATGAATTTGTTCATGACATGATTTACATACTGTCATGAGATTATCTTTACTATTATTAATTATATCGCTATCTATATGATGAATTAACAAATTCTTTTTTAATTTACAAATTCTGCAATAATCATATATGCCATACCAATTTTGCACTCTATATCTTGCTTGACCTTCTGATATTATATCACTTCTTTTTAATTTCTTTCTTTTTTCGGCATGAGCTTTTTTTAATTTAAATTTAGTACTATCACTCACATAATGATTTTTCATCCATTCTGATCTATTCTTTTTTAAATTAAAAACTTTTATTCTATTAGCAATTACCCATTCACCAACATCACATAATTTTGCAATTTGAATCTGATTTAATCCATCAACTATATACCTCTTTTTTAACCATTTTCTATTTTCATATTTTGGCTCAATTCCATTGCATATGATTTCATCTCCAATATTCAAATATTTTAATTTTACCAATCCCTTTCTTGTAAGATATTTATGATAAAGAGAAGTTCTTAAAAATTTACCACTATCTGTAGTGACTTTATATATCTTTTTCTTACCTGTTTTAATAATATTTATAAGTTCTGATTGAACAAATCTCTCTTTCGTTCTATCGAATGCTTTTACTTTATACCACCATGTAGGACTATTATTCCTTCTTGTATGGTCATATAAATATTTTATAGTTCTACACTTTTTCTTATTAGTATAATCAGTTCTCACTAATCTACCAGTTTTCCATTCAGTTATTTTAGATGCTTTATGAATAATTGAATCACCAGCTAAACAGTGACAATGAAGCTGTACAAATCTATCACAACCTTTAGGCACCTTAACCTTAGGTGGAGATTTGTACTCGAAAGCATATCCAATCTTTATTACTTTTTTTTCATTTACTTTTTTTAATGTCATATTATATTCTCCATATGCAATTTATATGATCTATAACTGTTAAGTCCTAAATCTTTTTTAAGATGGTCGGCTGTAGTTCCACAATACAATATTTTTATATCTTCATTGTCTTTAAATATTTTTCTAATAGATTCAAACCAAAAATACAATACAAAACTATTGTGATCGAATCTATGCTTCATAATAGTTATTTGTGCTTTTGATTTGAATGGTTCATATCCACATACTCCATAAAGCTCATTAGTTTCCTTGAGCCTAAATGGAATTATTCTTGTAGTTAATTTCCTTTTAAATTCAAATACATCTTGCATGTAAGCAAGATAATGTCCCTTGATAACCATATAATGTCTTTTCTTAGCTCCAGTGTACCAAGCATCAAATAGCGAAAGCCACTCATTATTGCTGAGCTTATTATCGATATAAAATAATTTTTCAGCTTGGTTAAGTTTACCACGTTTTCTTGATGCGCTTTTACTACTTGTATCAACACTAAGATTATTAATGTTATATGCTCGATTGATATACCATTCCTTTCCGTAATACTTTTTTGCTTCTTTACGAAAAATAGAATATTTTGAATTTAAAAGTCTTATCTTGTATTTTTTGCTAAGTATGCCCATTACTTTTATAAATTCCTTATCGCTCTTACATCTATGAGTAATAAGTGTAATTGTTTTTCCATACAATCTAAATATAAAAGTATTATCGACTACAAACAGATTCGATGTTTTCATACTATGAGCAAAAGCCAGAATAGTATTTGGAAAATCAAAATAATTTACTGGCTTTATTATTATCTTTTTGATGCTGTTTAAATCTTTTTGATGTTCTATAAATCTATTCATTTTGTTTCCTTAAATATTAATTGCTTTTTTCATAACTTCATCGATCTTTTGATAGAGTTGATCAATAGAATCATTGTTATACAATTTAAAAAAATTGAATGCAAGACCAGAATCTTTTAAATTAGCAAATATCAAGTTGTATTCCCCTTGTATAATTCTTGCCATCTCAACATCATTTACTCCATCCAACTGAAATATTTTAGTTTTTTCTTCGATTCTTTTGACACATTTATCTGCTGCACCATCAACATGAATTATACACAATGGACCATTTGGCCCAAAATGTAATCCATCCATCCATAGCAAGAGATTCTTGTGAACAAACTTGATTGTATTGTCATGGCTGAATACTGTATTGTATACATATGAAGAAATAATCGATCTATCAAGTATTAGATCACTATCAATCTTAATACAAGATAAAAAATGTGCTATTGCTAATTCTTCGATAGCCTTATTAGCAACACGTGGATTTAGTATGTAACTGGAATTTCTGAAGTTTCTAAATACTGGTATATTATAATTGTCTTTTATATATTCTGATATTGCAGTTTTTCCAACTCCATTTATACCTTCAAGCACTATAATCATTTTATCGTTTCCCTTTAATTATATTCCACCTTGATTTACCAATAGCACTAATTGCAAAATCTATTTCATCATATGTAATTGATAATGGAGGTGTTAATCTTATTTGTCCATATCTCCTGTGACTTACAATCAATAGGCCATAATTGATAGCAGCATTACACAATTTAATTCCATCATAATTATATTTATTATAATCGTCTTGTTTGATATTAAATGACATATGTAAACCAGAACCATAGATATTATCAATCCAATTATATTTATACAAAGTTTCTTTCATATATCTGCCTTTTTTAATAATATCATTAAGAAATTCAGTTTTCTCAATTTTATCAAGCAAAAATAATGATACCAAATTAGCTAAAGGATTCCCACCCATTGTATTAAAATGTGTACCTGGTGTTAACGCCTCAGCTATATCAGGTCTCATTATCGTTGCTGACAAAGGAAGACCACCAGCAAGACCTTTTCCCATTGTTACAATATCAGGCTTTATATTATGATGATGGAAAGCCATACGTTTGCCAGTCCTTCCACATCCAACCTGAATTTCATCAAGTATCAACAATGAGTTATTCGATAAAATTACTTTATTGATATTTTGCCAGAATTTATTATTATAAATTTTTATTTCGTTGTTACCCAAAAAAGTAGCTAACATTATAGCTGCACAATCACCAACATACCCAATATTAGGCATATGATCTTCTTTGAATATAAAAAATCCTTCTGGCATTGGACCAAATCCCTCTTTATGATACGGTGATCCCGAACCATGACTATCAGAAGCAGCAAGACTGAATGCTGTTCTTCCATGAAAACCTTTTTCTAATGAATATATAACATATCTATCACCATTGCCTGCCTTATGCCAATAAAGTCTTGCAGCTTTGATTGCAAGCTCATTTGCCTCGGTACCAGAATTGTTGAATATTACTTTATAACCAACAAGACCAGTAAAGCTAATTAGCTTTTTAGCTAACATTTCTCTACTTATTTCATGGTACATCTTTGGTGTATGGACAGGCAGGCTCTTTTCTGCCCATCCACGAATACATTTCTTAACATCATCAGTAAAGCTTGTTACACCTTCGTCACCCCAAAAGTCTAACCATTCTTTCCTATTCCCATTTGCATCATAACCAATTAACTTATTCCCACTATATCCAATTATAGTAATTGGATACTGCTCGACTATTGAGTGACATGTAACCATTTATATCTCCTCACTTTTTATATATTAATGTTCTCCAATGACTACTGAACGTTAATAAATCACTTCTTAATTTATTAGTAAAATTTTCTACATCAGCTTCATCTATTACTGTGTGATTTAAACTTTCTTCAATCACCATCTTAAAGAATCTTTCATCAGTTTGTCTATATTCCAAATCTATTTTATTTTCAGTATTGTGATACAAGTACATTGGACATACTGGCAAACAATCATCACCTTGTAATCTACGTACATTTTCTTCTTTGTACGCACACTCTTTAAATTTTCCACAGCTTATACAAGGTGGCTCTTTGAGTAGATCGGCAATAGAAGAACTTACTTTGTTTTTGACTTGTCCTATCATTCCTGCTATTACTGGATGCCACAATGAACTTTGTAAAATGAAACAGTTGTGAACAAAAACTCCACTACCTAATGCATGATTGTGATATTCTTCCACTGATAAATCATATACCCATTCATCTGTCTCAATCAATTCTATTTTAATAATTTTATGATTTCTTTTTCCCTCTAATTTACATCTTTCCAGTCCATCAATCATTTTTTTTCTAATTTCTTTATCAGCCCATTGTTTTTTTGCATTCTCACTTCTTTTTTTTCTTACATCATCTGATGAACAATATATTTTTAATTTTTCACTTATTTTTCTCTTTCTTTCTCTTGATATTTCACTATCACTTATATTTACAAGTCTTGCTTTCTGTAGATTATTAACTAAAACACCTTTTCTGTATGCAATCTTACCAGCTAAAACTCTTTTCCATTTTGGAATATTAGATAAATATTTTTTATTCTCATCTGACATATGTGTACCTAACCTCAATCTTGCATGTATACTCATATGTTCACTATTCGACATCCAAACCAAATTTGTTGGATCATTATTTAATTTAACTTGATTCATATGATGAATTGTTGCTTTAGCATCATCATCATTCACAACACATTTATTAGCAACAATTCTATGTGTAAAATACCAATTACCATCCCCTGGATTATAAACTTCTTCATAACCAACAATTTTATCTCTTGCTTTTCTTGTTTTGCCATTAGATATTCTTGTATACAATGGCATAAGAGATATACCAACCTTCAATTCATCAGCACGTTTATATTCTCCATTCCTAAGTTTAAATAACTGATCTTCTGTTGCTCTATCTTTCATACCATTATCATATGTTATCTCCATAATAGATTTGACTTTTTTAACTTTTCCATTACTTTTTGCCTTACCTGGAACAATATTGCCATCTTTGTCACAACTATATACATAAAATTCCTTATCAGTTCCATATTTTTCGTATAGCTGTTCCATAGTCATTCTTTTACCATTTATCAACGGAACAACTGTATCTCCAGTAAAACATGATCTTTTTCTTGTTATATGTTTCAATGCTTTTAAATTCAATGTCCACGTAATGTTAGCTGTTGCACCAAGAGGAATTAATTCTCTTGCGTCTTCAAATGATATTCCACATTTATCTACTAACATGGAATAAGAATACTGAATAGTACTCATAGCATTCCTATAAATGTTTAATGCTTCTTTATTATTGGAAATCGATTCAGGTATCCTGTATTCTTTGTTTTCGTAGAACTCAGACATACTTTTGATCCTTAAACTCTGACTCCAAAAACTTGAGCTATTAAATTCAGGAATTGTATCTATCCCAACTTCGTTTCCAACCTTGGTTCCAATACGATGTCTCACAGCCTGTTCTCGCCACGAGATAGACACATTCTTAATTAAAAAAGTGAAATAGATGCTTTCAATTACAGGTACATCCATTTCAAAAAGCTTTTTGAGCAATTCTAATTTCTCATCATGTGGCACATTAGAATAGTCATTAACAGCTTTCGATTCCATCCAGATTTTCCAAACAGTATTGATTGGATTGTCTGTAAATGAAATTAACTTTACCTCAACATTAGCCATTTCAATTTCCTCCTGATTCATTAACTATAGATAACACTTCTTTAATGTTATCTATTCTTGTGATCCTCTTACTATTAGCAAGCGTCCTATTATATAATTTATCAATCAATATAACATTGACTCCAAGACTCGATACTTCTAAAACATGTTTATCTCTGTCCTCAACAAAATAATCAGTATAAGCAGGATACAATGATTGTATTGCATCCGCTTTATTATCATTCCAGATTATCTTGTCACAAACTATCCCATTATTATTAAGCCAATACATTGTATCATCATACATCCTACGGAATCTTTTATATGGTCTTGCAGTTATTAACACGATCTTATAACCCATACTTCTAAGAGTGCGAAGTAATTCTTTTGCCCCTTCGTAACAAGGAAGGTGCCTAAGATTTCCTTCATTAACAAAGCTTGCAGCCAATTCGCTTTCTTCCTCATATGTAAAATCAGGCAATATACTGGCAAAATGATATTCATTATGTATTATTTTTACATCATCAGATAATTCTTTTTTTATTCTTATATAATCAATAAATGCTGATGAATAATCAGCAAGTACTCCATCTATGTCAAAAGCTATTATTTTCGTCAATATTGATAATTCAATGTTCTTGCCTCTTACTTTAACTTCTGTAACACCATACTTATCAATAAATATATTAATAAAGTCCTCTGGTTTAATACCGTGCAATAACATAAGTGATACAATATATTTTAGTACATCACCGGCATGTTCAGCAATATTATGAATATTAACATCCTTCCTTTCGATAAGATAGCTGTTCCATTGGTATTCATTTAGTAATTTTGTTGCGTTGTTAAACAAACCAAGGGCATAATCCATATGCAATGAATTTTTTTTCGCATCGTCAACAACCTGATCAGTATTCCAACACTTGATATTATGATCATTTTGCCTTTCCCAGATTTCCGTAAATGCTTGTATAATCTTTTCTTTATTCATCACATATTCCTTATATAATTGTAAATGGTTTCATAAGTTTCATTTATTAACATCCTTTTATCCATCATGGCATTCCTTCCAAAAGAAACAATACCATATTCTTTTAGATCATTATTAATATTTCCTGGATAATCTAAAACATTTCCTGTTATTTTAATAGCATCACCAAATAATAACTTCTCACCAACTATATCCTCAAACTCTTCACCAACATCTTTCCCACAACTATATTTCAATAACTCACATATAAATTTTCCACTATCTGAATATTTATTATCAACGAAATTTATTCTTCGTATATTATATTTACATTGTGGAACATATAAATAATCCCACCAAACAGATTTAATTATTTTTGTTGGCCCAGTGATAGAATAATAATTTTCTTTATAAGTCATTTCATTAATAAACTTTTTCACTTTATTATCATCTGGTAAATTAGAAATTTTAAAAAAATTCTTAGCTGGTATTGTAGTAATCAATAAATCATAATTAACACAATCATAGCCAGACTTTACATATTTATCTAATACATCTATCTTTATAGCTTTACTATAATGCCATAATACTTCTATATTACTTTTCGTTGATTTACGTTGTATTGCAACATTAATTGCATCATATAATTCTTTTATGTCATTGAAATCAAAATATACTCTATTATTAATTGTATTAATATATGGTGAATTCATTATTCTTTTATCTCTGCTATCTTTCCCTGTTTTAACCGCATACATTTCAATATAATGATCATCATTTATTACATAATATGGAAATATTTCTGCCTCTCCATTTACATAAATCGAACCAACATGATATTTCAATCTATAATCTATTCCAAGTTCATTCAAAAGCTTTTCCGACTTTTCATTATAAAACCATCTTATATTTATATTTCTGAAAAAACTTCCACCGCTCATTGGATTAAATATATCTACCATTTTGATGCTTGGTACTTTTGCTACTAATTCCAATGTAGCAAGCATACCAGATATTCCGTATCCCAATATTGCTACTTTCATTGTTACCTCATCTATAAATGTTTTTTGTTAAATCGATCTTCTTAGCTCCAAGAAGATCAACTAATTTATAATACAATTTTACATTTTCTCTATCTTTGATTACATTAATGATATGCTTATCTATTGTTTCTCCAGATGGTTTATATCTCTTGTTTATCCAATTATCTATATGTCCTTGTTTCTTTATTATTTCTAAAGCTCTCTTTTCCCCAATATTCTTTACTCCAGGTATATTATCTGAACTATCACCTGCTATAGCTTTAACACTCGACCATAGTTCAGGCTCTATTTTATACTTTTTTCTGAACCAGACTTTATTCAATGAAATCTCATCATTTCTACTGGCCCCCATTTTCCTTATTACAACGAACGTTGATAACAATTGATAAAAATCTTTATCTGACGAAATTATAACAATAGCCTCTCTATCAGTTTTTCTTGTTCTATTGTAAACAAGAAAACTAATAACGTCATCAGCTTCATAATCAGGTATACCAATCTGCCTAATTGCAGTGTTATTATATATGTGATTTATTAAATTAGTTCTTGCATCTATAAATTCTTTTTTTTGATTAGTATTGTCAAAGTGGTTTCTTTTCCCCTTGTATTTTTTATAAGCTTTGAATCTCCAACTACCTATTCCATCCCATACAAGTCTTGTCCTCATTGTTGTCTGCATGGAACCACTCCCAACTGATTTATTCAGCATCCCCATGAATACTCCCCTAACTTCTCTTACATTTCTATTAGTAACAAAGTATGATTTGTAGAACATATTATTGGCATCTATTATTAACATCGTCCTCTCCTTAAAATATGTCCTTGCTGGTTTATAATGTACTACCAGCAAGGACATTGCCAGGTCATATCAACATATTACTTTTTTGATTTTTTCCCTTTCTTACTGACTTTTTTGTTGACTTTTTTGTTGACTTTCTTACTCGGCTTGGTACTTGTTCCTTTCTGTTTCTTTTCTTTTTTACTGACCTTTTTACTGGATTCCCTTCCTTTTTTTTCTTCCTTGGCAGCTACTTTTGCTTCAGCTATCTTAGCCGATCTTGCAGCAGCTTTTTCTTTAATGATAGCTACTTTGCTGTTAACAATCTTATAAACCTTTTTGGCAATCTTGTCAGTAGGCTTTTTTGCCTTTAATAGCTCCTCTTTCTCAGAAAGCGAAAGAAATTGGCAGCCTTTTTTCCAAAGACCCTTTTTCCGGATCTGATCATTCAGATTGGTCATTCTTTTCTGTGACTTTTTCAGTTTATCTATCACTTTTTTGCTTGGCCCTTTTTTCTTACTTTTCTCTTTTACTTTTACTTCCTCATCATCATCATCATCATCATCATCATTGTTATCATTGTCATCATTTTCCTCATCATCTTCGTCCTCATCACCATCTTCTTCGTCATCATCTTCTTCGTCATCATCTTCTTCGTCATCATCTTCTTCGTCATCATCACCATCATCGTCCTCATCGTCCTCATCTTCTTCATCTTCTTCATCTTCATCTTCATCCTCATCTTCTTCGTCATCATCTTCAGTTTCTTCGTCATCACCATCATCATCCTCGTCATCTTCGTCCTCATCACCATCTTCTTCGTCCTCATCACCATCTTCTTCGTCCTCATCTTCCCAATCTTCGTCATCTTCTTCAGTTTCTTCTTCAGTTTCTTCGTCATAACTTTCCAGAACCGCAACCAAATCCGCTTTTAATAAATCTTCGTGATTTTCTATGCCATATTCATCACATAGGCTATGCAGTTCTTTCGTTTTCATTCCCTTATAATTCATTTGTAAACCCTTTCGTTTAATTATATTGTTTAGTTGATTATATTGATTCCTTGTTATGTCCTGATCATACAAACCTCCATTATTTGTCAGCATAAATATACGAAAAAATAATTAAAAAGTAAAGAGCTTTTTGCCCTTTTTAATTATTTTTTTTATTTGTTCGCAATGTAAATCAGATATATCTTTATTTTTTGGTAATTTAGCTTTATATATCTCGAAGCTCATACCAACATTTTTATATAATTTAAAGCGATCCAAAACCTTTTTATATGCCTGCCTACCTGCTTTATCGCCATCAAAAGCAAATACAATCTTACTAAAAGCAGATAACATAACATATTGTTTGTCGCTAACATTAGACGAAAAGATACATACACCTGACAATTTACAATCATATAATTTTATGGCATCAAATATGCCTTCAGTCACAATAGTATAATCTTTGTGCATTATATTATAATAATTGTATAGTGTATTGCCAGGTTCACTATAATTTGGTCTCCAATACTTTGGTACACTTTTATCATTACTAATTATTCTGCCCTCATGCCAAAGGACAGTTTTATTTCTATAGTCTTTTATAGGAATAACAAGCCTATTTTTATAGATTCCATACTTTATATAACCAAGCTCCAACTTTCTTATTGTATTAAGAGATATATTTCTGCTTAGTGCATACTTAAGAATCTTCAGAGCATACTTATTTCTATTGTTATTTTTAAGAGCATCATACAATGTAATAAATTTATCATTATAATAATCATTATTTTTTTTAATACTTTCTTTTAACGATAAAATAGCTTTTTTTCTTGCTTCTAAATAACTTGTCTCTTGTGGTATATCAAGAAAAGGTAATGCTGTAATATCAGCACCAAAGTATTTCACGAAACTCTCAAAATTTCCTCTTGCATTGCAAGCAAAGCAATTATAAGCACCATTGCTTATATTGATACCAAAGCTTGGATGTTCATCATCATGGAATGGACATTTAAAAACAAGCCATTCACCTGAACTTTTTATTTTATTAACATCTATTATTTCATTGCTAACAAGAAAATTGATCAGCACTTCTTCAGTTAATAAGAATTTTTCCATCTTTTAATTACCATATTTACATATTCATCAAATTTATCTTCGTCCTCAAAATTAAGCATACTTTTTGGTATGTTTTTATAGCCGTATTGCGCCCCAGCAATCATACCAACAATAAATCCTATTTCGTTCTGATATTTTTGGTAATCATTAGTAGCAAGAATAATAGCATCCTTAAAATTATCTGTTCCTGCCATTATTTTTATTACTTCATAATTAACAACTTCATTAATATTATTTTTGTTGATATTTTTTTTAAGCATTTTCTTCCATTTTAATTTCTTATTTGACATTATTAACTTATTTAATATAACAGCAATATATAACATTGATGTTTTGGTTCCGATAGAATAACCGGTTTCTTTAGTTATAAAATTCCAATACTTCATAATGTAATTCATATCATACAAACCAATGGGTAAGAATGTCGCTAATGGATATGATACTAATTTATCATAATCCGATATATTTATCCCTGCATCACCGATAATATCAGCGAATGATACTTTATTCATTAAATGAGAACAAAGTATCTGGAATATAACACTTGTCCCTCTATATTCCATACCAAGATAAAATTTGATCATGTTCTTTATATATATATCAGGAAAATCCTCATTGTCTTTACAATTATTTACTGTCTCGATAATCAATTTGTTGTGCTGCGTACAATAAGTATAATTGCCTTTTTCAAGAAATTTGTATTTTCCATATGGCTTCTTATATTCCATTATTGGAAACTCATACGGAGACTTGATTGGTATACTCGAAGCAACTATAGAACCATAAGCATCACCAACAATCGACCCTATTATTGCTCCATTTATTCTATCATATAACATAACATCATCTCCAGTTAAAATACTTCGTTATCTACATCATTGCCATTTTCATTATTAGTTCTTTCATACCTTTTTCTGGCTTTCTCATATTTTATTCTACTACTCATTCTACATAAAGCAAAATTTGGGAAAGTTACTATGCCAATAGATACCTCTCCATCTCTATTCTTTACAATTTGATGATTTACCATAGTAGCTATCATATTATCATGGAGACTGCTATTTAATAAACCAATTATAACTGAGGCATGTTGAGATGGAAGTGGTGAAAAAGCAGCATCATTCCATAACATTCTTCGGAAATATACCATTCCATTTGTCATCTTTTTAAATTTTGATAATGCTGATGAAGATTTACCTTGATTGGCAGTTATTACTGGTATTCCCCCACCTTTATTCCACGAACCAGCAAGCATCTTCATTTCCCAGCTAACTTTCCCTTGATCAATCCAAACATCGCCAGTAGGATTAACTGGCGATATATCATTAAGATAATCTATTACAATTATATCAATCTTTTCTCCCAACCCCTGTTCAATATCTTTAGCTCTTGCTTCTATAGATTGTATATTACAGCCTTTATAAAATCCCTCAACAAATAATTTCCCACAATTATTTTTAAAATTTTTCACTGACTCTTTCCATTTAATAAATTCATTTTTATTAATACTTCCAGTTCTAAATTTATTATATGGTATTCTACTTATCCTTGAATCAAGTCTCGTCTCCACTTTTATTTTTGACATTTCAATGGAAAAGTATATAGTATTTCTTCCATTAATAGCAGCATGATAAGCAAATTCAAGCAATTCCATAGATTTACCTGCACCACTATCACCAACTATAAGAGTCAATTCACCTTTAAATGATCCACCATCAAGAAATTTATCAAGTTCGACTGGCTCATCATTTTTAAATGGATCGTCTGGATTCCATCCAATTATTTTTATTGGAACGGCAGAAAATTTTTCTGGATTTTCTTTTTTCTCTTTGATCAATAAAGCTCTTTCTTTCCAATCATCAACATATAATCCTCCATCAGATACTGAAGCATTAGAAAGTAAATCCATTCTAAAATCTATCAAAGTTTTTTCTGCTTTATCAACATCACCATCATCGAGATCATCCGATAATGTTATTATTGTTTTCTGTATCTCTCTCCCTTTTTTCAACTTAGTTAACTCATCTATCATAGAATCAAATTGATCATAATCTATATCGTTAATACTGATACCATTATATAATCTATCAATTACTATTTCATATCTATCAATTAATTTTGATTTGCTCACCTTTGATCTTTTATCTGCATTAATATATTTTATAACAAATTTATTAAATACACTTTCATCAGGTAATGTCGAATGTATTCTTATAAAATTGCAAAGAGATTCAAATATAACTTGATTGGTAATGTCAGAAAACAATCCTTTACCAATATCTTCCCTGTTAATTGTTTCTTGCATTATTTCAAAAGAGTGAAATAATATAGCTAACAGTTTTCTTTCAAGTCTTATATCATAATATTTCATTATTTAGTTTGATCTCTCCATATTTCAGTTCTTTGTTTTACAACTTCCATAACTTTAGTTTGTCGTATTCTCTTATTTCTAAATTCTATATTATATGAATCAATCCAATTATTACAAGATAATAGAGACATTGTTGGAACTATATTCTTTTCGTCAAAACACCAATCAATATAATGTCTAACTCTTTTCCTCGAAATCTTAAGCCTATCAAATTTGTCGAGTAAATGTTTAGCATAAGCCCAATTTTTAGCTCTGTCTTTTGCTTGTTTGGTATAACCCTTTTCATCCCATTGAAGATCAAGAGGAATGGTATTATATATAATCTCATACTTATTCTTTAAATATTGCACTATATGCTTTGGTCTCCAATCTTCCGGATTTACCTGATGAAACTTTTTATTTGTTACTGCCTGTGAAGTTTTTTTGATAATCTTTCTATATTGTTTAGTTTTAGGTTCATTAGTTTCAATAAAATTACTTTTTGGCTTTTTCTTGATTAATAATATTTTGCCTTTTTTGGTTTTAAGATGAAGAATTTCTACTTCGCCATTAATAACAACAACGCTTCTTTTATTAATACCAGCATCAATTTTCATTATTTTTCCACTCCAGCCATAAATAAAAGTTGCTTTATTGTTATTCTACTACTTTTATATCCTCCATCAACAATCATAGTTGATAAATCTTTTCTTGTTTGCAATAAATCGAACATTCTCTGCTCGATTGTTCCTTCCGTAATAAGATACATTACAGTTACATTATTTTTCTGACCTATTCTATCAAGTCTGCCTGCTCTCTGTTCCATCGATGCAGGATTCCATAACAAATCAAAATTTATTAATACTGATGCTCCAACAAGGTCAATACCCTCTTTAAGAACATCAGAAGTAACAAGTATTTGATGATTGTTAGTTTCATTAAAACTATCAACAATATTCTGTTTCTCAGTAACATTCTTTATACTCTTTCCATGTACAAAAAATGTTTTATAACCTCTTTTAATCAATTCCCTTGCAATTATTTCAACCATTTTAACATATTTGACAAAAATAACTATTTTCTGGTTTCCAACTTGCTCTATTATATCATAAAGCAATGTAAGCTTTGAAGATGATGTTACATTATAATCAAGTAATTCAGTACTCAGACACACTTGTATCAATAACTGTATCTGAGCAAGTATCTCAGCAGATGCAACTTGATTTATTCTTCTATCGCTTTTCATTTTAGTCGCTATATTATTTAGAACATCATTATAACAACTTTCCTGATCCTTAGTAAGTTTACACCAATAAGTTATTTCTGATCGATCAGGCAATTGTTTTAATACCTGCTCTTTCTGTCTTCTTATTTTTACTGGTTCAAGAGCTTCAACAATATCAGTTATATCATTATGACCAATTTCTTTACCCCAAAAATCAGTTATAACGTATTTATTAAAAAAATTCCAATATTTTCCTCCCAACATATTTCTATCAATGACCTTCATTATATTAAAAACATCCATTATAGATGTTTCAAGAAATGTTGCTGACAATCCTATAATTGATTTGCAATGTTCAGATAATTCTATACATTTCTTAGTTCTCTTAGCAGTATCATTTTTAAGGTACTGCACTTCATCAAATATGACTATTCTTTCTTTACCATCATCAATTTCACCAAACAAGAATTCATCCCAATCTCGTATTGCAAGATCATAATTCATTATTATAAATTTATTTTTCATCTTAATAAATCTATATTGATCTGATCTCGCCTGTTTCGTACCATCTATCATAATAGCTCTGTTTGGTCCAAGAAACTTTCCTATATCATTGTACCATTTCTTTTTTAATGAAGATGGTACAACAACTAATACATTAAAATAATCGTCTTTTTTTAGCATCTTTTCTGCTGCAATAATGCTCTGTGGTGTATTATGTGATGGTATAAAATTCCCACATACATACATTCCATTTTTTGAATTAACAGATATACATTTAGCTTTCTTTTTTCCAATATAGACTACATCTTCGATAGTTCTCGAATTTATATTTTTTGTTGTTTCTCTCCAATTTATAGCTTTTCTTTTCAAATAGAATGGACATATATTTATTTTAACATTTACCTGATATTCTGTATTTTGATTACAATAATCATATGCTCTAATATTAGAAATACCGCCTAATGATCTTATAAGTTCAGCAACATCATTAGCTAACCTTTTTGAAGAAGTATAAAAACTAATTTTATTATCTTTTCGGCTTCCACCATCAGTATCCATCAAGCCTCTTAATAAATCAATTCTTTGTTCTATCGAAGAATATTTATATTTCTTAGGAATAAATTTATCTAAACTTTTAACATTCAAACCAAGCTTTTTTATTTTTTGTATCATAGAATTCAGATGTTTTGTCTTATCTTTTCTTGTTATAGAATAATTTGGACAAGAAGCTTTACTATTCTCAACTATAATATAATCTTTATCTAATATTTTTTTCATTCTTTCAACAATATCATAATCAATATCTGGCGTACTCCACACAGCTCTATCATTGCTCAGACTACCATCACCTATAAGAACTCCAAGAACATATGGATCAATTAACAATTTCTTCTTTCTGAACTTTATTGGTTTTATCATCGATATTCGCCATTTATTTGGTATACTACCATCACCTTTCACATGATTATTATGAATACCAATAGTAATCATCTCCCTAAGACTTCTTATTTTCCAACCATCTCTTTTACCATTCGCTGTATGCTGAACTTTCCACAAATGATCCAATCCACTTGTACAACTGGTACCATCTCTAAAATATATTCTATACATATCAATAAAACCCTGAAAATAAATTTTATCAATATTATATTTTTCTCCGTCATCTCCATATATAATATCTGAAAGGGTTAAATCATTCAGTCTTTTCCATCCATTTGGAGTTAGTATTGGTTCTAATATCCATTGTGGTTTTCCAAGGCCAACAACGTCTGCAAGCAATGCTCTCTTTGCTCTATAAACGAAATGTGCTCCAATTGTTTGGTAGGACATAAGTGGTAATTTTGAATATTTGTTGTACTCCCCTAATGTTACATCAAGTAAACTTTCAGATTTTAATCTTTTTTGAATATTTAAAAATATAACATATTCAAAAAATGATTTTGTTACTTTACTATCAAGTATAATAAAAAGATCATCGAGACATAAATCCTCGATTTTTTTTTCAAAATCAGTCAATCTTTTAATTGATAATACATATCTTCTTAATTTTGCTATATATTCGGCATAAGGCAACTTTCTTAATATGCCAACTATTTTGTCAATATATTTAAATTCAGATGAATCAAGATTTACAACAGCACGTTCATTATCATATATATTCAAATACATTTCTCATCCATTTTCAGTTTAAAATTAAATCTTATGCTAATATAATCAAATAAATTTTAAAAGTAAAGAGCTTTTTTCCTTATTATTTTTTATCAACTTAAATCGTATGAAGGAATAAATGCAGGACTCCATTCACCTATACACACTGCTGCATCTGAACCTTGAGTCTTTATATATATAAAATAGTTCATAGAAATGTCTACATCAGCTTTATAACATCCAATGAAACCGCTTTCTTTTATTTCTGCGCAAGTATAATATACTGTTGCACCTGTGGCATCTCTCAGAGTTACTTCAGCCCCTATGAGAGGACTACCTAAGCCATCATAGAAAGGTCTATTAAAAACTACTGTTGACATATCAACTCCAATTTAAAACCAAGTAAACTTACAAAAAAGCCATTTTCATATCAAAGTACGTCTATATAAAAATTTTGCCTTAAAACCAAAATCTGATTGGTTCTAATGGTATAAGATGAATAACTTTTTTAATATCTCAATTAACTATCAACTCCCGCAGGAGGTATTATATCATCGCTCTGCATACCCATATCTGTTAACTCAGCATCGTCAGTATCATCAACAATAAGTTTAGCTTCACCACTTCCTTTTGACAATGTTACTACAAAATTTCCTCTGCTGTCAACAGATTTAGCTCTCAGATTTTCATTATTTATTTGAAATTCAACTTTTGTATCCTGATCAAGAGGAATATCAACACTAACCCAAAGATGTATACCTTTTTTAGTTGCTGATGCTATCGTTCCTCCACCACTTTGACCTCCAGCTTCATCTACATTATCATCAGGTGGTGGTGGATCTTGAGGTGGTTCATAACCATAATCATCTGGAGGTGGTGGATCTTCCATACCGCCATATTCAGCAGGTGGATTAGCCGGAGTCCAATTCTCGTAAGATTCATCTTTATCAACACTTATCATAAACAAATCCCTTGCAAGCTGTCCCATAGTAGAACAAAAAATTATCTTTGTTCCATCTCTTGAAACATTAAAATCTACTTGCGCACCTTTTTCACTAAGATAATTCACTCCATCATATTTAGTATCTCTTGGTCTTGTATGGCAAAGCCTTCTTGCGGTTTTTAATGTCCAAGCAGAACCATTGGTTGGTATCTTAATTAGCTCTCCATAAAGAGGCCACCACCAGTTCTTACTATATCTTCCACTATTCCAGCCTCTACTGTCGAACTTCCATGTTGCCATATAGAACCAATCGGGATCAGTTAAACACGAATTGCAAGAGAATACTTTCCCAGGATATGTCCCTACACCATTATATTTTAATAATGGAATCATTCTCTCAGCTATCAAAGCAGAATTACTCCAAAATTCGGTTGTATTACTATCTACTTTAGCCTTAAAAAAATCTAATGGCTTAATATTCGTATATCCCCAAAGTACAGTATTATGGGTATAAATTCGATTTGTTATTATCCAATCTACTCCATCGCTATCCATATACATATCCCAATGATTTATCCCTGGTACTCCCATCCTGATCCGGTTCATATTTATATCATATATTTCCATTCCCTTTTCTATACCGGTATCATCTCTACCAGTATAGGAAGTATGCCAAGATACGATTATAAAAGCACCACTTGGACTAACTCTTGCATAATCTAAATTATCAACCATACTAACAGTCGTATTACTATCACTATACTTTGTTCCATCTATAAGATTAACAGCGAATATAACATATTTGCTGTCAGATGTTCTCGTTGCACCAATACACATATATTGACCGTCATAACTTATATCCCCCTCCATACCTGCTGTATTATAATCAGTATAACCTGCCCAACTCCAAGTCTTTTTTATATTATAACCAAGAGCAGTATCATCAAGTTCTACGATTTTAACACCAAGAGAAGCATCTACATATATAAATGTTTTCTCAGTATCGATAGCTTGCTGACCTCCATCAGTATAATAAGTCTGCAAGCACCATCTAAATCTTGCTTGCTTCCAATTATTTCTATTATTATCAGCACTTGACTTTTCGATCCTTCTTATTCTTTGACCTGTAGTTCCGTCAAATACAAATATTCCGTTTTTATTTGATCCAGTAAAACCAGTATCCCAATCACTGGCAACAAAATAGGTTCTGTCTTTTGAATAATAAGACACTTCAGAATTAAAAGTCCAGGCACCTTGATATTCAGGATAGTCATATCCTGATCTCGTCAATCTCCATATTCTGGTATTAAATGCAACACCACTCGGATTTTTGGATTTAGTAGGATCGCCACCGCAGGCATCCTCTCCATGGCAAGCAGTTCCACCTGTTGGAGTTTGAGGAAATGGTAAATCAAGATATGAATCAGTTGGTAAATCACCTGGGACTAATGTCACACCAGGAATAAATGAATCAAAGTTATCAGGAAGAACAAAATCATATCCATCTTGACCTCCACAATACCATCCATTACCTATTATATCTGCGAAACTTCCTAAAGGCATAATAATCTCCTATTGTCTATTGATTGGAAATCTATCTGACGGAACCAATCCAATTGGACTAAATTTATCTTGTTTGACGCTATCAACATATACATCTACAAATGTAACTGAAAATCTTGCAGTAAAAGTACCATAATATAAACCTTTATATGTTGAATGTTCTGTCATACTCATGATAACTGCTCCAGATGTAGCATCTTTTAATTCAACTGTTTTTCCTATAGCTGGTTTTCTCGTAGAACCTTCAATAATTGGTAGAAAAATCGTTATATCATTGCCTATTGGCATTGCAATATCATATGGATCACCATATGGATATACCGTATTATAGGCAATTACACCATTACTATCATTTCCACCAAAATTATAATTTGACGTTGATGTATTTATCCCATCAATATTTGAAAATTGCACTTTCCATGCGCTTTCCAATGTTGTACCAACATAATTTGTAAATAAAGATAATGTCCATTCACCAGGAGGTCTTAATGCATATGTTGTAGCCTTCTGTTGCATAGCTATCATAATCCAACAATTTTCGTCAATAGATATTGCTATCGATGGATTACCGCCTCCAGTGCCCATCTCTCCAGCAACTTCACCAGATATGTACGAAGTCCACGAAGAAGCACTGTTTCTTTTGAATTGACCATATCTTGCTTTTACATCATTGTTACACCAATTATATTTTACAAAATACCACCAATCACCTGTGTTCTGATCAATTGTTGCATCAAATCCTGTTGGAGCCATACTAAGACCAGTATATTCACATATTACTGATTCTTCTTTAAGAAGATGGAACACTTCATTAGTAAAGTCATAATAATACAAATCAACTTTGTTTTCACCAGTTGCACCATTACCAATTGTCATTTCTATTCTTTCATTCACATGGTTATATCTAAGTATAAATCTAACATTATCAAAATCCTTAGTTGGAGCTTCTGGTACTGGATAAGAAGCCACATCATGAACTGCTGACCATGAAACTCCACCATTTATCGATTGTTTCCAAGATACTTGAGAACTATCACTATATATAGCAAGATGCCTATTGGAATTGCTTTTATCTATACAATAACTGAACCATGGACTCCCAATAGGAGATCCGGATCCAACATCTATTGAATAATCTCCAACTATAGCATTGGTTGCAAGATTATACTTTAACACTCTCAGACCTTGTGTTGCTAATGGTTCACTGCTATCTGTAGCTATCATTATCCATAAATAACTTCCATTTGTGTCGAACGAATAAAAATCAGTTTGACCATGTGAATAATAACTACTAAAATCATATATATGCGTGAATGTTACTTTGTCAGTCGTTTTGAATAGATGCCAATGATACGAACCATCTTTGAGCATCGTATACCAAGTATATACTCCACTTGGATCATAATTTGCAGGCACGCCTATTGTCTGTGTACTTGCGCATGGCATCATATAAGTATTATTATAACCTGCCAGACCAGAAATAGCTTGACCCCAACTTGCCTCTGTCGGCATTATAATATTTCCAGTTCTTGTGTATACAAATTTATTAGAAACATACGCAGTAGTGCCATGATTATACATAATAGCTTTAGGATAATTATCAAGAACATAAAAAGTACCAGAAGGCCTTGCAGGATATATCCAATCAACTGCCATAAAACTATGACCATAACCAGGAGACGAATTTTTTTGTGATGAAGTAGATGCCTCTGATGTCCAAGTGTTGGTACTTACATTATAAGAATATACATCAATTATTCTATCGCTTTCTTGTGATCTATAACCAGTAACATTAAACATTAAAGATGCTATGGTATCACGTAAAAGAGCATGTTGTCCTGTTTCTTTTGTGCTCCCTGTTTTTGCTGTTAATGTTAAAGCATCATAATCAAACAGATAATTATCTGACAATGATACATTGCTTCCATCTCTTCCACCAGTAATATAAGCAAAAGCATTTCCCATTTGCATGGCTGCTCTACACCATGCATCATTTATCTGAGATATAGCTGTCAATTGTATTTCATATGTCCAATGTGATTGCTTTTTTATATCATTACCAACTGATCCTGCATCAGCACAAGTACTTGATACTTTGCCACTATATATATAAGTTTCATCTGTATTGCTTCCATCAACATTCGCATTTGATGTTGCCTGTAGCCATTCGCATTGATAACCATTTGCTACAGTCATCCATGTATCTAATACAGTAGAATATACAAACTGATCTTTTCTTGCATCTGCCGATCCCCCATCTCTGCCTCCCAATAAACAATGCTGATCTCCAACAAATGTACCTTGATTAGCAGGATATTGTACGCCATAAGTAATACCAGAATTAGCAGTTTTTGATGTTATTGTTTCTGCTGATATGTCAAAATTGTGATTGTCCTTTCGGTATCCACCTGATGGATAACTATATCCATCAAGAATATTAATATATTTCATAGATGAATTTATTCTTACATCTCCGGCTGCCATACCATGTTTTGCAACATTCAGCACAGTCGCAAGTAATGACCATGTTTTGGTAGAAACATCCATTTTCTCTATTTTATCAGTATTAGTACCGGATGCAGGACATCCACCGAATATATAACCATAATCTGGCATTATTTTTTATCCTCTAATATTACTTTATTAGTTTCCGAAACCAATAATTCAATTTCTTTTTTGTCAAGTTCTTTAACAAAATCTGCATAATTAATATTACTCATATCTCCGCTAATAAGAGACTTTCTCATTTTGTGGTTATTAACAGTAAATTTAATAATCCATCGCTTTTCTTCTTCCTTATCGTCACCCCAATCTGGTATATCATTATCAAGATTTTTTAAAGCTATTTTTCTTACATTATCAAATATTGATAATTCCCTTGCTTTAGATGTAAGTCCATATACAAGCAACGAAATTTCTTCTTCAGCATTCTCTATTTGCTGTTCAATCAAATTTCGTTTAGCTTTTAATATATTTTCTTTATACCGATTTTCTGCCTCTCCACAATTTATTGTATTATTATGATCTTCAACAATAGCTCTTTTCAAAGCTATTTGTTTGTCTTTTAACTTTATTCCTCTGAGTGTATCATGTATAGCTGTAAATCTTCCCCATATTTCCAACACAGCTTGATAATATACCGAATACCAAGTTGGAAATTCAGTATGACTAAATACAAATTGTTCAATCTGATATTTAGTCATACCTGATGGCACTATCGGAAATAATTCTGAAGCTGACTTGATAGCATCTATATCACCAGCAAATCCATATTGCGATAAAGTAACTGCTATTGAATTAGCTATTGTTTTAATCTTATTTTCTCTCGTTTCCATTTTCACTTCCTCCTAAACAATTATTACATCTTCCATTGATAATGATCCGGAACCAAACATATCTCCGGCACCTGATCCGCTCGGTATTTCCGGTGGATCAGATTCAAGTAATTCAAGTCCTTCTAAAGATATTTTACCTACGTGACCAATATATCTATTGTGAAAATAATCTCTCTCATTCGCTCCATCCGATTTTACTAAGATTGCCCAATTATAATCCATATGTGGTTTAAACAATAATTGCTTAGCTGCATATACTTTATGTTTTACAAGTTCCTCAGGTGGTTCAAGATAATCCCAATAAAGCTCAGCTTTGTAAAGAGAACCCGCAGTATAAACTTTTATATCTTTATTAGCTGTTAAATATTTCGCAGTTACTTGAGCATCCCATTTTTGTACAAATTTCGTTGCTTGTTTAAGCTGATAAGCAAGTGCCACTTCATACATATGAACATTATCAATGTATATAGTCCCTGTCGCTGCTACGCCACCAGTAGATGAATATGGTTTAAAACGCAAATATACTGTTGATCCATCTGCTGCTGCATTAGCTGTAAAAACAGCTATATATGGTTTCCAAAGAGTAGTAAGCCCTATATCAAGGTTACCTAATTCTTCATATGGATTTGAAGAATCGGAATATAATTGAATATTAGCATCTTGAATAGCATCACCTTTAGCCCAAAAATATATGGCATAAGACTTATCTTCAAGAGTTCCAGATGTTAATTGATAAGTCCACTGAGCATATTCTTCTGCCGTTACATCATCATCAATTATTTTAAGACAATAATTTCCAAACTGTGTATCTGCATTAGAAACTCTTGAGATAACAGAAGTTCCATTATATCCCCAATCTCCAATAGATGTCTCGAAACTCCTATTATTTGCTGGAGTTATAAGATCATATCCATTTATAAGATAAAAAGCATGTTTTCCTATACCACCAACTACAAGCGACGACATTTGATAATCAGGCATAACTTCTCCATTAACTTAACTTGCGCTATCATACTTGTTTGAACTTTCTTCAAGAAAAAATTTGATTTTTTTATTTTTCCACGAAACACTTAACATTTTCACTTGCCATATAGAATCGTTTCCGATATTTCTATCTCGTATCCAAGGTATTGTATCACCCCTAAATATTATAGCATCATTTATTTGATGTTGATATTGAAATATCAGACTACCTTCAATTTCTTTTCTATTTTTCACTAAGTATTTCCAGAGAAAATCTGCAAGCATTTTAGAAGTCTGTGGAAATACTACATAAGGATTATCAATCGTAATAACATTCGCATTTAGATCAATATCTCCAGCATATTCAGTACCTTCAGTCTCATTATGTTTCCAGCTAATAATTACACCATCAACGTGAGACGTTGACTCCCTCACAAATTCTACATTCTGTATATTTTCTATACCCCATTCTTCATCATAAGTAACAGGGTCTTTAAACCGGAAATCTATAACTGTTTTGGCATATTCATCTGTATAACTTATAAGATTTAATAATTGACCTACAGATGATAAAGTCTCTCTTATTTTTTGTTTACCTGTATTAAATACTGGTATTCTAAGATAAAAATCAGTAGACCATTGCCAAAAGTATCCATAATTAGGCGCTGTAAATCCATATACTTTGCTATTATATATAACAAGTTTAACTCTACAATCCCATTCACCAACAATTATTTCTGTAAGTTTCTCCTTAGTCCATGAATCTCCGACAGAATCATATTTCGTTCTCCACAATTCTGCTGCTTTTCTTTTGTTTTTTCTATCTGTAGCAACGAAATAAACCCATCCGGTAGCATTATCAGCAGCAAGACTTACAGGTTGCATATCAGGATCATCTATTTGAGTATGTGGCAAAGCAGTTGTAAATTCATTGGCATCAGTAAGCATATTAGTTTTATCACCATATGCAAATAAATGGTATTCTAATGTTAATTGATCAAGCATACATCCATAAACATAATTATCATACTCATTATATGCTATTTCAAGAGGAACGAAATCATAATACTTCGTAATACCAGCTCCCCAATAATCATTATCTCTTGAATTCCATATTTCTCTCCTCAGTACTCCGAAATCATTAACAGTCCACGTTCCTGTTCCGGTATTAGTAATCTTAACCATGAATTTGCTTGTTATATTAGGAAACATATTACTAACAACATTCCTTCTATCCATCGGAAAACTTATTTCTCCATTGACAGTTCCTGTAAAACCTGAAATGTCATCAGCATGAATATTTTCACTCGTCCAAGCAACTCCATTCCAATATTCAACAGTTAAAGTTACTGTACCAGTAATAGAACTTTGGAAATAAAGTCTTTCAAATTTTCTATCATCTGCGATTACTAAATATTCATTTTGAGCTACTGCTATTCCAAATGGTGGTGAAGAAACATATGTTTTATGATCCTGTATTGTACCGCCAGAATCATAATGTTCGAGATACATATCTTTCGGCCACATTGCTGCATCTATACTCGAACGTCTTGTTATCAATTCAAGCCTTTTTTCGGTATATTTATCTGTACTTGTAAGTTGATAAAAATCGACATAAGTTCCTGCTACAACATAATCAGTCTCATCACCTGCAACATCTTCAGGCAATTGAACCGCACATAATAATTCAGTTCTCGCCTTGAACTTTGCACTAACATAAGAAGATTCAGAAAAATGACCACATCCATATCCTATTCCTAAATCTGTATTAAGAACTCCAGTAAAAGAACCTTTACCATATTTCATATAAGAAGTTGTATAAATCCTTCTTTGATCAATCCAATTAGCTGTATCATAACGACCCTGACCAAACATTCCATAATATGGAAATACACCTCCTGTATTAGGCCATTCAACTGGGCAATTTCCACCATCTTGACCTAATGTAAATCTAAAATCTAAAGCACCTTGCAAAGCATAAATCCCAGCATCAAGTATTCCAGCTACCATATAGAATCCAGGATCAATCCATGCAGGTGTTTGTAAATCAGGAACAATGGAACTTGTTCTGCTATCAATTATATTTATTACATCGACTTCAACATCTTTAGGAACATATGAAACAAAATTATTTAATCTCATTACAAGTTGATTAAATGGTATTATAATATTTTCTCCATATAGACTATCAGTAGTAAATGTACCTATAACATGCGTTCGTGCATTTGGTATACCCGCAACAGTCTTGCCACATCCACCTCTTATAAGAACGCGAGTATCTATTAATCCATCTCCATCAGTAAAACCACTTGATGAATTTATCGCTCCGCCATTATCTTGATAACCTATTGTAGTAAAATAGCTATCAGCATCTACATCATCAATTCTAACCATTATTTGTTTTGGTTGCTCGTAAAATTTAGTCTCATCAAATGTACCAGGAGGCGTAACATCAAGATAACCAGTAGCAAGTATAAAGTATCTTGCTGCTGCATCTTCATCTATTGCATCCCAATAACCTATAGAATGTAATGTATAATTAGAATCACATTCATAAAGCAATTCCCATTCATCATTTTCACTTTTAAGCCTAAATATAGCATTTTTAAATGTAGCGAATATATAACCAGCGCAAAGACCTTCACCTAAACATATTGAAGTAGGTTCTCTGAAATCTGCGCTAAATGGTTTACCCCATATGTTAAGATTAGCCTTTGGTAAAGAAATCAATCCTGCATCAACTATTGTTGATTTATTAACTCCATAACCAGATTTGTCAATCAATTCACTATATACATCAATAGCTCGAACACATTGTTTCCAGGTAGCAAGTATTAAGTCACCACTTGAATTATATTTTATTATTAATTGATCTTTGATACTATCTTCTTTTGAAAATTCTTCCCATCTCGATTTAAAAGTGAAAGCATCACCAGAAGAACCAAAGGCAGTCGTATATGGTATTATTTGTTCTACATTACGCTCTGTCCCTGTAGCTGCCCTAAGTCTTATCCAATACATATGAAAATCTGATGAATCTCCAACCTTAGCTTTCATACCCCAATCATCTGGAATGCTCCAACTTATTATGCCATCTTGTGAAAATCCATTAGTACCATCAGTAACACTAAGTGAACTAAAACAATCTGGATCATCACCATATGATAAAGAATACTCCCAAGTTAGCCCAGATAACGATGTACCAAGTTCTCTAAGACCAACAACTTCAAAAGCGCCGAATTTCTGCGTCGAACCAAAGCTGCAAGTCCATGCTCCAGCAGTAGTTGGTATTATCTTAGTTGTTATGTCAGTTATATCAACTTCATCAGCAATAGTCCCTACTACATAACTATCATCTCGCCATATCCTAAAGAACTTTGTAAATAATTGAACCCAATTACCTCCATCAACACGGATCCCAGTTGGACCACGGCTATTTACTGTGACCTCCATCTTAGTAGTATTGTCCATATATACAAGTTCTTCTGCATCAGTACCAGCATAATCACTTGGCCTACAATCAACTTTTATATATGAAGCATCCGATGCCGTAAGTGTTTGAGATGTAGCTTCAGATGCCAAAACAGTCCACGCACCTATACTCCATTGAAACTTATTAGGTTTTTTAAATCTCAGCAATCTTGGTTTAATACCAGTATCATTAGACACTTCAACTATTTTTATTCCAGTTATGCCCTGTAGATTCCCAGATTTAAATTTATAATCTACATTTACAACACCTTCCTGATCATTAGCCTTTGAAGCAATATCATATGTATAAACAGTAATACCAGGTATATTAGAAAGTCTATTTGCTTCTTTCGTTACTTGATAAGAATATTCAGTATCCCAATCTTTTACAAGAGAATAAGCAATAATATCTAATCTCTTATTAGCTTTAGTTATATTTCTTGGCTGTATAACACCGTAAATTATATTTACATCATCATTCTCTAAATGTCTCATACCAAATATCAATTTAACAAAAAATTTAGCTTGCAATGGCACATATATCGTATCGCCTTGGTTCAATGTGCTTGTTAAATCACCATAAACATATAGTCTCTTATATAAACTACTTATACTACATATCTTAGCTTTCGTTCCTTTCGCATTACCATCAAGAACTTTCATATGATAAAGTTTGAACAACTGTGGATCATATACTCCTGTTATTGGTTCTGTTAAATTTATAGCAGTAAAATTTCCGGTACTAAAAACATTTACAACTTGAGCTTGATAATAACCTTTAAAAAATATTCCTGGTATATCTTTTCTGCCAGATATAACATATTCTATTTGATCATCTATCAAAGATAAATTTAATTGGAAAGGTCGAAGCTTTCCAAAAGCTCGATCCTCAATAAATTTTCTTACATCACCAATTGCTGTAACATATTCAGTTATATCATATCTTTTATACAATCTATCTTTGCGTGGAAGATTCTGTGCAAATGTAACAACTTCATTTACCACTATATCAGTATAACCATTAATCGCATCATATGTAACAGATGAAATAGTATATTCAGTTTCAAGATTTGAACAACTTAATATTATTATATCAGAAGCAGAAAAGAAATTTGAACCATCTCCACGTATTCTCACTGTTGATAAACTATACGATATTATTTCTCCATCAAATTGCTTATAAGCAATAAGTTTATAATTATGTGGATTTACAACAGGTTCAATCTGATTATACTTTAATGTATCACTAATATTTATCATTAATTCAATTCCTCTCTGATCACACTTTGCATTGCTTCCTTAAATCTTTTTTCAGCAGGAAGAATAAACTTTTCATAAAAAGTATCTTGCTCATCAATATCCGCTGAAGTTATTACAGCACCTTCAGCATTAATATTCATATCGAATTTGACTTCGATAGTTTTATTGTTAACTATATTAGCTGATTTGTCAGAAGCTATTCCTGGTGAATAGCTTTTACTCATTGACTTTGCTGCTGAAGTTAAATAATCTTCCCATGTTCCTCTTTGAATATTAGCAAGACTTGATGGTATAATTGTTTCACCTTCATGCACCTTAGCCATTCCAGTTCTTTTCACTTCTCCACCATAAGCTGCTGCACTTATTCTTCCATATGCAACTTGTTCAAGTGCCGAAATCGCAGCAATTGCAGCAGCCCATTTAGCCATTGCTGCCGGATTTCCAATATTTAATAATAGATTAGTTTTTGCCCAAGAACGAGCATATTCGGCACCCATAGCAACAAGTTGTTTTAATGCCTCTTTCCAAGCATCTGTAGCACCCTGTCCTGTTTTGCCTATAGCATCACCAATCACTCTAAACGATTTAACAGTATAATCAACAAGCTCTTTAGTTTTATCTTTTTCATAATCAGTAATTTGCTTAGATATTCTTCTTCTCTTTTCCATAAGTTTTTTATATTCATCTGAATCATATTTTGTAGCTTCTATTTTTTCATCAATATAAGCAAGATAATTTTCTAACTCTTGCTTATATAATGATGTATTACGCTGCATGTTATTAAGTTTATTCTCATATTCTATTGAATCATAATCAATTTTTATACCAGCCAATATAGATTGATGATTCTTTTCATCTGCTTTTTCTTGTATATTATATGCTTCTATTACATTAGCAAGCTTCAACTTACCATCTATAACAAGATTTAATGAATCATCCAACCATGTTTCAAGAGCATCTTGGCGATCCATATAATTAATCTTTTCTTGCTCAAGTTCTGTTTCCATTGGACTCTTGCCAGCCAATACAAGTTGAGCCTCAGCCATCCTTGTATTCAAATCATTTTCAAGATTTATTCTCTCTTTGTTAAGATCATTCTGTAATATTAAAATCTTTTTATTATGTTTAGCATTTATCATCTCAACTTTATTGGCATACCATTTTTCAAGTTCGGTCATACTTATAACACCTTTACTGACCTCAACCTTTCTACCATTAAATGTTTGCCTGACATTATCCAATTCTTTTTTGCTTTCTACATCTTCTAATGCCAATCTACGTTTATAATAATCTTCAATTTGACTGGCTTCGCTTTCCATAGCTCCCAATCTCATCGAAGAAATCAGATTTTGTCTTCTATTCTCAAGTTGTTGTAATACCAACGTTCTTTCTTCTTCATACTTTCTTGTTACTTTAATTTTATCGATTCCAAGTGATTCTGCTTTTCTCAGAGCAGCGGTTTCCTCAATATCAAGTCTGCTCATACGATATTTAAAAATATCCATAATACCTTTAGATTCTAAAGATAATTCAAAAGCATTTCTATCCTCAGTATTTTTCTTCACCATCTCTAATGTTTTTCTTCCGAACGCTATCTTAATAGCAAGAGCAGCTTGTTCCTTATTGTAATTCAAATTCCTAAATCTATTAAATTGCTCTTTATACCACATGTCAAGTTTCTTCTGTCTTGCATCTATAATGTCAGTCAAACCAGCAATAGATATATCATACAAAGCTCGTTCCAATTGCAAAGCAAGTGATCTTTCTGCTCTTGCTTCTTCAGTCTCAGCTTTGAATCTATCATCATCTTTCTTTAATGGTTTTTGATCCTCTTTGAGCTGATTTATTATCGCTTCTTGCTCAGCTATACCAGTTGTAGCCTTAATAGTTTTCTTTACTAAATCAAGTATATCTTTTTCAGTATCAACAATTGATTTTTTCTTTCCTATCGTAGTACTCAATATATTAGATACTGCTTGTTCGCCAATTCCAGCTTCATCAATAAGTTTTCTCAGTTCTCCAGCACGTAACCATGATTTATCTCTAAGATTATTTTGAATTTTAATTAATCTATTTCTGCCTTCCTCAGTTCTTGACATTTCATTAAGAACATTTTTCACTATTAATAGATTTGGAGTCCACTTCCTTATAATAGTTCCACTTACTTTACCCCCAGTCATCACTATTTTAGCGAACTCTTTGTCAACAGCTTTAAGATCATCAACAAATGTCTTTCTTACATCTTTGGATGCAACAATACCAGCAGATCTAAATCCATAAAATGTTTGTTTAGCAACATCACCCCATCCTATACCACTAAGTTCATCTCTGAATTTCTTCAATTGTTTCTCAGCATCAGCTAAATCATCAGCTATCCTCAATTGTCTTAATTGTTCTTTTTGTTTGGCTAACTTTTTAAGCGATTCAGTTGCATCTTTGCCAGCTTGTCTTACTCTATCAAGTTGTTTAGTTAAATCTTTTTCTTGGTCAATTAAACCAGGATTAATTTTGTTAAGCACTTTTATTGCATGTTGCAAATGCCTATACTTGGTTATATTTTTATCAACTGTACCAGATAATTTCTCCACTACTTCAGCATTTTTCTGTGTTAATTTGGCATCCTTTATTCTTGTATTTAAATAATTTGCATAATCAAGAAGCATTTCCTTTCTTTTCCGTTTTTCCCTTTCCTGCATAGATGTAAGATAAGTAAGAGCACCAATTACTGTTGTAATTATAGCTACTATCCAAAGAAGCTTAGAACCAAATGCGACCCATACCTTCTTCATCATTACTACAGTCGCTATAACTTTTGGTAATTGACTTACTAAAAGCAAAAGAGTCGCAGCTAAAGACATCATTATAGCAGCTAATGCTGTTCCTCCAACTACAATCGAACGAAGTATTGGAGGCATATTTGAAAACCATAGATTCAATTGTCTTACAGCTTCCATCAAACTTTTCAATACTGGCCTCAATGTTTCGCCAATAATGATTGATGTTTCCTGAATAGCACTTGACATCAATAACCAAGTACCTTTCAAAGTATCGATCTGTCTTTGCTGCATTTCAGCAGCTTTCGTAGTATTAGTAATCCGATCTTCGACTTGTTCGAGAACAGCAGCACCATTCCTTACAAGAATATGCATTGCATTTACAGCTCTAACTCCGAATATTTCAGCCATTAATCTGCCCTTTTCAGAAGCACCAGCATTAGCTTCTTCCAAAGCATAAATTATATCAACAAGACTATTAGCTGCTGGATTTATTTCTTTATAACTCAAACCAAGGTCTTTTATAGCTTTGCGAGCTTGACCTGTTGGCTTGAGCAATCTTACCAATGCCATCCTCAACTGAGTACCTGACATAGATGCTTCTAAACCTGAATCATACAATAAACTTAAAGCAGCAACAGTTTCTTCAATCGTATAATTCATCGATGCAGCAACAGGAGAAATGTATTTCATAGACTCCTGAAGCTTTAACATCGTAGCTTGTGAAGTCGATATTGATGCTGCAAAAACATTAGCAACCCTGGATGCCTGAGAAGCATCCATACTAAAAGCTCTTAATGTCGAAACTACTGTAGCTGTAGTTTCAGCTAAATCATACTGAGTAGCAGCAGCAAGAGAAAGTATTCCTCCCAACGATGACATAACTTCTCTTGCATCATAACCAGCAGATGCAAGATAATACATGGCATCTCCAGCTTGAGTAGCTGTAAATACAGTTGCCTTACCCATCTTACGAGCAAACTTCTCAAGCTCTTTAAGTTCCTCTGTTGTAGAACCAGTAACAGAAGCAGTATTTGCTATAGCCTGTTCAAATTCAGCAAATACTGTAACACCCTTCATTCCAGCAGCTATCATCACAGAACTCATACCGCCAATAGCCATTCCAAGCTTGGTAAGATCAGATGATGTTGCCTTGTTAATATCCTTGGAGAAAGTCTTTATTTCGCTCAGTCCTTGACGTAAGCCAATCTTCATCTGTTTTATATCAGCTTTTATACCAAGAACTAATTCCGCAACTGTATATCTCTTAGCCATTATATTATTTCTTTCTCTTTCTTAATAATCCATACTGAATCATATCTTTCACATTTTTTATCTTCACTCCTTTTTCAGGTTTTCCACTGCTCTTAACATTTTCATTTAATCTCTTTTTACAACTTACATTTGCACCAAGCATAGTTGTTATTTGCTTGACTTTAAGATTGGCAACGTAACTAATTGTCCAACCATATTCACTACAAAGCAAATGAAATATTTCACTTAACTTCATACCATCATCGCCAATTTGCTCTTTTATTTTACCTGCATTATACTTAGCCCTTTTAAATTCATACGCTATCTGCTTTTTCTCAGATAGTTTTGATAATTCTGATTGTGTTAATTCTTTAAATTCTATTTTATGGCTGACATCCTTTCCTTTATCCCCTTCATGCCTGACAAAAAATCATTCAGATCCATCATCACATTTATTGCTACTGGCAAAGCAGCAAGAGAGAAACTTTCACGTATTGTTTTAATACTTACATCAGGATGATGTTCTTTCAGACCCATATGTATGATCTTTGCCATGATTTCAAATGATTCATTATCAATAACATCTTCAGATTCCATATCGATATTTATTTTATCGAATTCCTGCATTAACCTTTGTAACTTTGGAAGTTCAGCAATACTACAAGCTGATAATTCCCAAATCTTTCCTTTTACTTTGATCCTTCTTACTTCACCAATAATTGCATACAATTCATCATCTTGTACCATTTCATTCTCCCTTAATTTTCATATTCACTGTTATATCAATATATGGCAGACTGCACCAAATAATTGATACAGTCTGCCATATTTAATTACGAAACATTTTCGATCACAATATAACCAACAACTCCGTTAGCATCAGAATATGCTTGAAAATCGAAGTTAGGTATAATGTGACTGTCTCTTGCCCAGGCAAATGACAGTTTTGTAGAACGACAATTATTCAACGTCACTCTAAATGTCTTATTATCTGTTTCCATTGATAATAGTGCTTGCCATGTTCCTGGATAAGATGTACTTGATAGCGTTATTTTTCCATATGCGTTACGAGTACCACCAAGCAATTTATGAACACCAACAGAATTCAGATCAGCATATTCTGCGTTACCAGATATGCTACCTGTATGTACTCTTACATCTACAGGAAAAATCTGACTGCCAGCATACAATAATGCCTGCTCGAAATTAAAATCGAGTGTAACACCTTGCATATAACCCAAAGTGATGCTATCTAATCTCATAATCGCAAGTCCAAATTGTACTGACATATTATTAACTCCTGGTATTTTTATAAGTTACATCAAATACCACCAAACCCCTGATAAGTTTCCTATCATATTCTGGTAAAGATATTGCACTGAATTTATCAATCAGTCTTACATCTATATTCGTATTTGCTGTATTTAGAACTTCAGGTTTGCGATCAAGCAAACTTGAAATTCTTGCCATACATCTACGAACCAATGTTCTTGCTGATTGTGCATCTATCGCATACCATGCACTTATCCTGAGTTCGCCATGTTCCACAGGTAAATCTCCATCTCCTTGCCCAATTAAGAAGTCAAGAGTTATCTGAGGAAAAACAGCATTTTGCTGAGTGGTTTCGCTTAGATAGATTCTATCTCCAACATATGATCCAATAGATAAATCATATGGTGGATTGGGATCAACATTGTCATCAACAAAAATCTTTCTTACTGCTTTAATCATTTCTAAATCATATGATGCCATTAGTGACAGCCTCCACCATGACCATGTCCTCCTCCACTCTTACCTATTATATCATTCTCTATAGCTTTAGTAAGAGTTTTAACTATACTATTAAATTCTTTTTCTAATACTGCTGTTAGAAATGGTTTAGCACCTCTCTTGCTTGTACCTTCATGTACATAAACAGCATATTCAACTCCAAATGAACCAACTACAGCATATATTAGATTTTCAGTAATTATTTCAACTTGCCGTTTTATTGATCTATATAATTTTCCTGACTGATAAGCTTTATATTCGCCAGAAATGAGCATTTCCTTGACTTTGAAAACTAATCTTTTTGTAACTCTTTCCATAGCTTTTGCGATTTCAGTATCAGAACTAACATACATCTTTCTGAACATTTTATTAAGCATAGAAACACCATTAAGTTTAAGTTCAAACTTTGGAGCAAGTTTGGTATTACCAAAACCAGATGGAGCATAGCCACTCACTTTTGACAATCTTTGAGTAGTAGCTAATCTACCTTGTTTTCCACCAGCTCTTACAACTCTTGGCATTTCTTCCTCTTAAGTAGTTAATATATCAACATCTATTTGCTGGTGATGGTTTTCTTTTCCACCAGGAGCTTCATTGATAAACATTATAACATATTTATTACTATCTATCGAAATTTGATCACCTAATTTTAAAGAAATATCAATCCCATTAGTATCAACAAGATTCATAAATATAAGATACAACCCTTTAGTAGTATAACCAGTCTCATAATTAGTAGTACTATTAGCATTCTTGCTATTGACGAGACGACAATTTATATTTGAATACATGGTATCCAGACCGCTACCAAGCTCTCCATACTCATCTGTTATCTGAGTAGGTCGGTATATTGTTGCTGACTGAGGCAGTTTACTTAAATCTAACATAATTACCTTTTAAAAGATGCACCTAATGTTATGTAATTCTTATATTTAGATTTCAATGCTATAAGTGATTCATTAATTATTGGGTCGAATTGATTATCAATTACTTTATCCCATTGCCCAACTTTTTCAGAATAATCTCCCATAGAAAATTCTATGGTATCTCCAGCATTTGTAAATTTACTCCACATCCTTAATATTTTCGCAGCATAAACTATGGCAAACGATTTAATATCTTCAGGAATATCAGACCAACCATATGTATAAGCAACATCCACCGTGTTTATACCGGTTGTAAAATAATAACCTGATATATCTATAGTATCGTTATAGATATTATCAGTATTTCTTATTATATAAATTGCACCAATATTTTTATCAATGGCAAAATCAGTATTCTCTACTAAAGTTTTTGGAGATGATGCTCTGATATTATCTCTCAATCTTGAAACACTTATAACTGGAAATTTTTTCAGAATTATAGAATCTTGAAATTCGCTAATTGAATGTAATTCTGGATCAGAAGTCGTAACACTACCTGAACTAAAATCCGTACCAAGTATCAATTTGATCTTCAAATTTTCGACCCACTCAGTAATAGCATCTTTAATAGCATCAGTCAATGTATCATTGATACCAGCTAAACTTTTTGCTTTAGTAAAGTCAATATATAAAGCAGCCATACTATTAACTCCATAAAATATTCATTTGAATATAACAAATTATAACTTCATATATAAATAGAAATTGCATAATCAAGCTTTAAAAGCCCTGTCTTTTTTCTCGCCATATTCCATTGTTACTAATTCATCTTTCCATTTCTCATCAGTATCAATAAACTCTGTATTTATAGGATAAAATCCATGTTTCTTATAAAATTCATATGCTAAATAATTACTTTTGAATACTGTCAGTATCATCTTGTGATCTGGATATTCTTCAGTTTTCAACTTAAGCAATTCATTTAAAGCAAATTTCCCAATACCTATTCCCTGATATTCAGGAAGTATTTTGAAACCAATCTCCATAGTTTTGCGTTTACGTTTTCCACCAAGTTTAACATCAACATATCCGGCAACTTTACCTTGCTTATTGACTACTACAAAAATATGCCAATCATTATCATTGAGATATACATTTACATAAAATCTATTATGTACTTTATATGGTATGTTCCTTTTATCAATAAGATTCCTTCTAATGTCAGGATTATTTCTTATCAACCATACAGCTTTCATATAAGCTTTTTCGGCAAGCTTCAGATACCAACTCATATCTTATATCCAATCAATATGATGTCACCTTTTTCTCTATATTCAATATGACTCTTATTTATTACACGTGTTTCTGTTAATTCGCAAACATCAACAGAAAAGCCATGTTTCTCAACAATCCATCGTAAATATTCTGGAGTAAACAATTGACGATTAAGCATACCATCACCTTTATTTTGCCAACCAAGTACATTTCTCGTTCCCCAAGATGACAACATTGCCCAATCTTCTTTTTCAATGTTATGTATCCACTCCTGAATATATAACATCGCATTAGGACACCTAATTGTTAATATACCTGATTTAATCAGAATATCGTTCCAGTGCTTTAATGCTTTAATAAAATGTTCATAGGTAATATGTTCAATCATATGACTGCTGTATATTGCAGATACCATATTAGATGCAAATCCAGTATCTGCACAATCTCTTTTTATATCAGCTTCATTGTGATATAAATCTACCGATGTATGACCGATCATCTTCGTTCCTCCACCACCGATATTGAGCTTTATCATTGCAATACCTCATTAACAGAACTTATTATATAATCTACATCATTATCTGACAATCTCATATGATTTGGTAATGTTACTATCCTATTGTATATCATATCACTAAAACTACAATGTGAATCATATTCTTTAAATACATTATAATAATTATTTGGATAATAATGTCTCGAAAGATAAATATTATAATCTCTTTTCATTATATGTATAAATTCATTGGTTTTATGTTTTTCAAGAATCATCACTGTTAGATGATTAGACGAACGCATAGGGTCTTGATAAATAAAATCCGATTTAATAGCATTTTTATATTTAATTGCGATCTTCCTTCTTTTTTCATTATTATCATCTAAAGTCACAAGATGAGCTCTGCATATTGCTGCCGAAATATCATTCATATGATATTTGAAGCCAACTTCTTTAACATCATAATCATAATTGTATCCATTCTCATCAGTTCTCATATATGTCGATTTATCTATACCCATCCATCTTAATCTTTTCGCTCGTTCATAAATTTCTTTACTATTAGTTACTATCGCACCACCATCCGGCGAAGCAAGATTCTTCACTGCATGAAAAGAGAAAGCATTATAATCTCCAAATGATCCAGCCATACTTCCGTCAGTATATTTTGATCCTGTAGCATGAGCAAGATCATTTATCACATTTACATGAAATTTAGCTTCTATTTCTTTTATAGAAGCCTTGTCAAAAAGATTACCACCATAACTAACTGCCATAATAGCAGCTATATTATCATACTTTTTCTTCAATTTTAATATACAATCTACATTTATATTCAATGTTACTGGATCAATATTTGCGAATATTGGTATACCTCCAGCATATAATATTGCCATGTTAGTAGAAACAAAAGTCATAGGTGTTGTTATCACATATTTGTTTCTTACATCAGCAATTTCAAGCAGAATATGTAAAGCACTTGTAGCTGAATTAGTTCCTATTGCGTATTCAGCTCCAGCATATTTAGCAAATTCTTTTTCAAACATTTCTGTTTCTCTACCAAGCCCCATCCACCCATTGTTAAGAACTCGTTTTACATATGTATGAGCTATTAAATTCGCGCAACTCTCAAAAACATAAATTGGTTTACTTCTTTTCATCTTTTCCTCCAATCTCTACATTATCGCTGAGTATAGGTATGACCCTATACTTTTTCTCTTTACGTCTCATAACAACTACAATAGTCCATATATTATAATTGTTAATCGAATACATTTCGAGTCCCAATGCCTTCATAATATCACTAAAAGCATCATAGTTTCTTATAAATGATTTCCGTTTTTGGTTGGCCATTACAATTATAATTATTCCAGTTTTCTCATTTAGATACCTATTGCCATTGCTAAGCAATTTGACAATCTGTTCATCAGTCATACCATTCATTACATTAGAAAATAAAATTATATCATATTTATTGTTATCGTTTCTATTATAATTGAACATATCATCAAGTTCTATTTTAATAGAATTGATACATAATTTTTTAACAGCTTCTATAGCCACTTCTGAATAATCAACACATACATATCTTCGACCACTAAAATCAAATCGCCTTTTATTCAATAAAAATGGTACAACACCAACTCCACATCCCATATCAAGTATACTCTGATGACGAAACGCAAATAACATATCACATAATTTTTCATATAAAACTCTTTCAGTTTTATTTTTCAGAATATGCTCAGCATCTATCATCTTCAGATTATGTGCTTCCCAGAAATCTTTCATTATTCTACCTTTTTTAAATAATCTTCGTATATATTATCAAGCTCTACAGCCCTAACCCCATATGTATGCTTGTTGACAACCAACTCTCTTGAATTTCTATATAAATCATTTCTTAATTTTTGATCGTTGACTAACATTCTTGCTTTTTCAACAAGACCACTTATATTATCAAAAAAAACAATATTTTCATTATCTTTGAAAAAGCTATCACAACCGTCATATCTATGACATAAATAAGTGCCAGTAGCAAGAGAATTCCAAGTCCTATTACTTGTATAATTCTTTATTTTGTCATAAGCACTTATCCCTAATATAACCCTTGCTGAGGAAACAAATCTTGAGAAATTAATTCCATATTTCATACCAGCATAATTAATATTTCCATTCGATCTTAATTTCCAATTGCCATTCCCAGCAAGAGTAATTTTAAAACCTTTATTAGCAAGAACAGATATACATTCTCTACGAAACTCTGATAAAGGAAATCTTCTACCATAATATCCACCAGCAAAAGCTATATCATATTCTACATCAGTATTACATCGTTTAAAAATATCTGTATCAGATGCAGTATGATATTCACATATATTTCTAAATCCATAATTATAATAATCATCCCATTGTTGATTATCAGCATTATTTATAAGTAAATAATCAACACCAGTAAATCTTCTCAAATACTCTTGTGTTCTGCCTCTTTGATCTCCATTAAATATAACAACCATCATTTCAGGTTTTTGCCATTTATATTCTTCCAATATACTTACATCAATAGATTCCCCTTTATTAATAAAAATTATATCTGGATCAAATACTTTCATAACTTTTTTAAAGATATTTTTAAATCCATAATAATCATATGCTCGGAAATCTATTATCATAGTATCAAAATGCTTTCTAAAACCATCCAATCTATAATAATCAGAAATCCAAATACCAGAAAATGCCCCAATATATAATAACTTTCTCATATTCTAATTATTCCTTTTCGGTTCTTTCCATCAAAATACTTTGTCTCTGATATATCACTTAAATCTCCATTCCTTTCTATGTTAACAACAACTTTCCTTTCAGGCAATTTAACAGGTTTCGTCATGTGACCTTGTTCTTTGATCGATCTGTCAAAAATAGAAGCTGTTCTTGCATAGGTAAAGTTTTTTGCTATTTCATAACCTCTTTCAATTATATTTATACAAGATTCCCTTTCGTCATTTACAAAATCAATCACATCTTTTAACTGTTTTTCGTCATCATATTGTAAAACACTATCTCCAAATATATCAATTATTCCAGAATTACTTTCTATAATTGGTAAACCACCAGATGCAAAAACATCAAATAGCTTCATTGGAACAAAACCCCATCTCCACATATCTTCATGTCCATCTATTAGAACTGCTCTTGCTGAACGATACAATTTAGGTAAGCTATAATAATCATAATATTTATCTACAAACCATTCTCTCGGATAAGCATCATACTTATCCAAATCCCATTTATGTCCCCATATTTTTACTTTTAACGGTAAATATTGTTTCAACATAGTGAGATGTCTAACAACTTCTCTGCCATATGGTGCTCCTGCACCTCTTGCATTAGCAACAATAACAAGATCATTATTAGTACCATATTCAATGCCATCAGATATTTGAAAATTACTGCAACTATATAATGGCTCAATATGCAACTTGCCAAGATATATTTTAGCAATTTCAGATATATAACTTTTTGATAGAACAAATACCTCATTATATTTACTAAATTCACTTGCAGTTACTTTGTCAGGATGGCTATATAACCAAGCTATGTTATACGATTTGGGATTAAATAGATTCCTATTGGTTGTATATGGAGAACCAAACAAATATATATTGACATCAGCTTCATGTACATCATCTATTACATTATATCCAATATTAATAAAAGCTTCTTCAAGATTTTTTTTGACCCAATAATCGCCCCAACACATGAATGTTCTTTTATCGACATCTGCCCATGTAACAATATGTAGCTTTACATTAGCTGGCTCAACATCGAGCATGATAATATTGTCTTTTTCCTTATTCTGTTTTTTTTCACTTTGTACATAATTTTGTCTATCATAATCGATAACAACTTTATCTTCTAAACCTGGAGTCACAAAATTCTTGCTATCATAAGCATTTGGATCATTAATTATATTTTTATCATCTAATTTCATTTATTTGACCTCTTTTCTTATATCATTAATTTCATAATATGGATGTGATTTAAGTATATCAGGTAATGTTTCTTTATCAAACTTTTCTGCCCAGCTTCTTACATCCTGAGTTGGTTGAGTCGAATCTCCTAAATCTTTCCAGTTTATATATACTTTTTCCTTAACAATCCTCTCAACACCTCTAAATTTATAATATTGTAATTTTTCTTCTATACGCTTTAATGTTCTCACATAACCAAAATGATAAACAGGTTCACCATTCCATTCTATAACTCTATAAAATGGCTCATCAACATTAATATTATCTTTATTTTTATCAACAAAGAAATTAAAAGATTTCAAATGTCTGAATCCAGGTCTCCACCGCCATACTCTCGGAGGTTTTGTACACCATTTTCCACCTGCATCTTTTGCCTGTAATGAGAAAGAAGTCCATAAATGAACGAACGGCATTCTTATAACATCTACACAAGTCTTCTTCTGCATATAATCAATAATATCTTTTATATTATTTACACTCCAGAATTCGTCTGCATCCATTTTTATATAAATATCTTTTGTTATTCTTCCAGCTATCTGATTTTGCATTTCTATCTTATTATCCCACGGCTTATTATCTGATTTTGCAATAATTAATATTTTGCCATACGGATCATTTAGATTATTATCACCATATTCTGTAAGCCATTCATATGTTCCATCATTACTATGCCAGTTATTCGTATTGTGCTTCCCCATATCTTTTACAGCACCTTCAACAATCAATATCTGATCAGCAACATCATAAATATTCTTAATAAGATATGGTAAATAATCCATCGAATTATACGCCAGTATACCAACCGAAACTGTTAAGTCACCAGATTTAAATGCCTCAAATAATCTTTCTTTAGTGAAATATGGCTCTATAAACTGAGGTAATTCTACTGGTTTCTTTTTCTTATTACTCGCACTCAATACACTGATGATTTTATTTGCAAATTGCTTAGCACCTCCATCTACATAATGTAACAAATTGCCATAAACTTCTTCCAGTACTGATAAGCGATATGCAACAACAAGCTTATTAAAATACAATGCTTCCATTGGAGGCATCCCAAAACCCTCAAAATTACTGGGAAATATCATCATTTTGCAAGATTTAATAATATCAAATTTTTCTTTATCATTGACAATTCCGTGATAAACAATTTTTATATTATTAAATTTATACTCCGTTTTATCCCATCTTTTACCTATAATATGAACCGTCCCATTCCAACCAGTTCTATCGAGATGCTTAAATATCTCTAATGGATTCTTATGAGATACCATTCTTGATACATAAACAATCGATTCGGAATCAGCAATCTCTTTAATAATTTCAGCTTTTTTAGCTACAAGAGTATTCATACAAGGATATACAACTTTATACACTCCACCAGTTCCAAGCCATTCTTTAAGATAATCAGAACTTATTTTAGATGGAGATAATTTTACATCAGCTTTAACAATAACTTTTTTGAAATTTGCCCAATATTCCTCAGTTGAATCTTGACCATCTCTATATTTAGAAACATAGTTAGGACTTTCAAACATATAACATAAAAATTTTAAATTAAATTTATTAGCATAATCATAAGCATATTGAGCAGAAACATTAGGAACGCCAATAATGTACTTATAATTATTGGTTTGTTTATGTGATAAGAATGATGAGTCGATAATGATCTTTACATTTTTATAGCCAGGATAATCTTTAAAATCGTCTTTAAATTTAATTGGCGCATCCACTATAACATCAACATGATAATCTTCCCCAAGTATTACAGCCTGGTGAAATACTGAATATCTACCACCAGTATAATGCGATAACATATCCATAAAAATAGCTATGTTATCAAGCTTTTCTTCTACATCAATTCTATCTTTTTCTATTTTATTATCATTAGGCAATTGAAGGAACAACGGAGAAGTTACAAGAGACATCATATCTCTGAGATTGGTTCTACTAACTGCATCAAGATATTCTTTTTCAATGGTAATTATATAATTACCATTTTCCTTAGCAACTTTTATACCATTCACAATAAACTCCATTCATCTTTTCACTATTCACAAAAAAAAAGTGGGATGCCACGGACGAATGACATCCCACTTTTGGCTACCACCAACAGGAGGGGCTGGGGGTTAAAAACGATTAACTCCAGGTGCTTGGGGCATCAAGACCGAATATCTGACATAAAGCATCTTGATACTCAACTTGCATATCAGCACGCTGACTAATAACGATTCGACGAGAATCAAATGAGATTAGTTCCTCAGATTTGATCTTTACCAATCGTCTATCTCCAATTATAACATTAGAGATATGCGTTCCGACAGCATATTGATCCGTGACGAAATCACTTGAAATTACAGTAATTTTGCCATAGATTTTGCCGAATTCGCCGGTAAATATCGTAGCTTTTGGTCCATATTTCTCCAGAGTAACAAGTTTAGCATCATCAAGCAACTGATTTGCTGACCAAGGATTCACGAATAGAACAATATTGCTCATTGTTCTACCGTATTTTCCAAGATTGTAAAGCAATTGTCGAATCAACGACGTACTCATATCCGCACCAGAAGCATTTACACGGTTAGCAGCACGATTGCCAGCACTCAAAGTACCGACAATATCGCCAGCCAGTGTTAAAATACCATTCCACGCCAGTTTATGCTCTTTTGTATACCAATTAGACGTTGTTGCAGCACCAGGAGTAACAGCGGTGGCTGTATGACTACGGTCACCAACCAAACAAGTTTCTTCTTCTGCTTCTCCCATACTTGCAGCAAAATGGTTACGCATAATATTATCCATATTCTGGCTTGCATCCTCGAACAATTCTTCGCTTGCTTTCATCTGAGCCATAAATTTACGCGCTGTCATACGATTGGTACCGGTAGTCATATTGGTTTCAATCGCTTCAACGCCTTCATTTGACTCATAATAAACGCTTGGGCCACTTAAGATTTTAGGAAAATCATAAGTCTTACTTGGCATAAAAACTGTCCGAAATAATTGACGAAAAACCGTCTTTTCCCGCACTAAATCAATAAATTCGCTTGCTAATGGAGTGGGAAGAAAATCTCCGCCAGCTCCACTGGCAGTACTAAGCGCCTTTAATAGTGCATCAGCTAAGGGATCAGGCATATCGAACCTCTTATTGTAAAATACTTATTTATTCATGCTGACATAAAGAATTTAGTGCATTCTTGCTCGAAATTCTTCAGACAGAATTTTATCTCTGGTAATCTTGGGAAGTGCATTCCAATCTTCCTGAGAGATATTTTCAACATCGATTTCTTGTGTATCTTTTCCAGCACTTTTTACCAAGGAACCTTTATCGTTGATAACATAGGATTTCCTTTGACCTTTCACAGAGCCAGTAATTTCTTCTTTGAATTTTGTCATAACAGCCTTAACAATATCATCAACATTCTTTGTATCTGCTGTTTTAGTATTCTCAGTATCAACGTTTTTAGTATCTACTTTCTTGGTATCTTCTTTCTTTGTATCTGCTGTTTTAGTATTCTCAGTATCAACGTTTTTAGTATCTACTTTCTTGGTATCTTCTTCTTTGTCACCTTTGACCTCGACATTCTTAGTATCTACGCTCTTAAGAATGGCAGTTGTAATCTCTTTCGCAAGAGTTTTGCCAAATTCGCTGAGCTGGTCTTTGGTGATATAATCATTTTTTTCATTCTTTCCGTTCTTTTCCTCATCAGTAATACCAACATGCTTACTTACGATTGTCTTTATTAATTCAGATACAACCGCATTAGTTGTGGCATTTACATCTGACGCTTTAATCGTTGACATATTTCCTCCACTCAATCTATAGACAAACTTTTAACAGCAACCATTACTTCTTTTGACATTTTATCAGTCAAGGTATGAAGTTCTTTAATTAGTTGATTAGTGAGAGCAGTTAAATCTGTAGCTTTATCATCTGCTGTTTGATCACTCCATATAATATCACTAACAGTAGCATGATATTGATCCAAAATATCGTATAATCTATATCTTGCATCACGAGCATCAATTGCATCTGATAAAGTACTGACTAACAGCTTCCTAAAATCAACGAAATTATAATCACGATCTCCAAGACCAAGACTATCTCTCACTTCTTCCAATTTTGTAATGGCTGTATTATTGTCATCATTTTTAGCATTTTTATAAGCAATATCAAGACCCTGAAGATGAATTTGAACTTTCCCATCTGACCCAACATATTTGTAAGGATATTTACGTACCGATTTATCAAAACTTACATTAATGAAACATAAATCAGGCAAATTATCCTCGTCAATCTCAGACCATAATGATTGATTTATACTAAGATTAACATATTTATCCACAGCCTTATCAAAGTCCATCCAGAAAATATCTTCATCTCTTACATCTCCAACATCGCTAATCATGCCAATCTCTTTAATATCAGGTACATTAATGGCAGATTCATCTTCAATGCCATATTCTTTCAAAAAGCTACTAAAGTTATCATCAGGTTTGACAAATAACTTATCATCAAAGTTCTTAGTAACAATCTGAACATCAGTACCAGACAAAGCTGGTACAGGAACAACTGACACCTCATAAATTTCGCCATCATATATTCTTCTGATATATTTTCGGAGATTGGTATCCCAACATTTAACTGCCTTTGTAAATCTTCCACCAATAGAATATCCAAACTTGACCTTCGGTATTCTTTCAAGAAGCTTGGTAACTTGCTTATTACCAAGCTCGTTATCAGTAGACCACTCCTTTTCAAGTTCAGTAATAGGAGCAAATACAGTATCATCTGATTCAATATCAGCAATATGACCAATCAAATGATCAGAATCCCTTTGATGATCAACAAAAACAGGAAGATTTTTTGTAGTTTCTCTCATCTTCTTTATAAAAGATGACATTATTTGATCATCCTCTCGATCCACCCAACTACCAGAAGCCACACCTTTAAGAAATTTCTTTCCTGCTTCGTCAACATCAAGACCTTTAGAATCTATTGGTATTGTAATTTTAAAAAGGCCATTATTCTTGCCTGGAACAAACATCTTCATCGTTGTACTCCTTTTTGTTGTTACTGTTCCAAGTATTTTTTCAGGCGGTACGAGCTTTTTCATCAGCCAATTCCCATTTCCAGACTGATATACATAACGCTTGACTGTTTTCCAGGCATTATCTCTTGCCGTTGGAACAGATATGTCCTTAGCAACTAACCTATTGAAGATCGTTTTCCATACGTATGGCATGTGACCTGGCAATGCTTTCACATCATCAGGTAATGTATCATCAGCGAAACCATCAAGATTCACGGAAAACGATTTCTTTACCCACTTACCACCTACTTCCTTGTATTTCTGTTTAATAGCGCTCCATGCAGCAATACGAGCTTTATCTTCATCGCTCGTCTTAGACAACGTTGCATTAAACACTTTGACAGCAATTTTTTGGGCACCAACAGGAAGATTCTTGGCCCAAGTAGGTAAATTGCTTGGGTAACTGTAAGGCATAATTTTTTCCTTTGTTTATTAAATTATACTGATTGAATATAAATAAAGCATTTAATAAAGTAAAGAGCTTTTAATCTTTTCTACTTTTAAGGATTCGTTGTTCTATTTTTCGTAGGAATATTCCTTAAAATTCTTTTTACGCGTTGCAATGATTTTGCTTATCGCCTCTTTTAGATCAGCATTACTCACGTACTCAAGACCTGTAGGAATATTCTTCCCCTTGATAAGGTAACCTGCTCTGATCCATTCCTTAAAATCTATATCTCCACCAGTACCATATCCAAGCATTTTAGTTTCTCTCGCAGAAACCACGGTATTAGATTCACCAGGAGAAACTATTGGAACCATCTGATTTAATAAATAAGGCACATTGCCCCATGGTACTTCTGCTCTACCAAGCTCTCTTAGTACCATATTTATCGTAAATACACCTTGTTTAAGATATATTTCGTGTATTTTAGCTTCTGCCTGTCTATCAATCTCATCTATTCCATCCCAATCAAGATATATATCATTCCAGCCAAAATTAGTTCTTGACCATACTACAAGAGTGTTGAATTGATTAGAAAAAGTTCTCAATAATGGTTTAACTGCATCTTTCTTGAATTGCTGTTCCTGATAAGCAGCATTTATTCTGCCTTGATTTATTTCTATTACTCCGAGAACAGCAGCTTGCATATGATAAACTGCCATAATCTTAGATAGCAACCAACGAGAATATTCTTGAAATTGCATATCTTCATTGGTCAAACCTATTTTTTCAAATGTTATACTTCCCTGTTCAGATCCAACAAGAATCGGCTTGTGAGGATTGCCCTTAAGCTCAGAGTCCCACCAGTGGCGAACTCGTTGCATAGCTTCTCCACCTTGTCCAAGACCAAGATTATCAAACAATACAGCATACCTTGGCGTTGCATCATTGATAAATCTTTTAATATTAAAATCAGCAGCATATAATTCTGCCGTTACAGTTTGCCTCAATGATTCAAGAGGAGATAAACCATATACTGAATTTGCTCTTGGATATTGCATAAAATATAGCAATTCATCAATAGCAAATTTAGCTACAACAAGACCATTATCGACTTGATGATAAGCTTGATCAAAACTCTTGAATATACCTCTTTTATCGACATTTAATCTCATTGTATCGCCTGATACTGCATACATTGAGAGTATACCCTTTTCATCTTTTACAAGCTCAAGAGCACCAGCATCCCATATAAGTAAGTCTGTAAATATCTGTTTCCTAATAGTTTCAAATGATTGCTGCATTGAGTTTGGTACTGCCAAAATATTTTCAATACTCTCAATTCTAAGTTTCTGTTCATCAGTTGGATCATCTAATGGGTCTTTAAGAATAGCTTTTACTGATGGATTAACATATGCTGTCCTTTTTACGATTTTGTCAACACATGATCTTACCCATATATTAGCCCAATACATTATCTCCATTGTTCTGAAATCTAATCTACTTACCATTCTTTTCGTTGGAGTAGAATATGTTCCACCAGATGTAGTCGCAATAAGATTACTATCCGATGATTTTTTTTTCGTAGTATCGATTTCACTCCGAGCCGTTACTGTAAGAGCTTTAGATACATTAAACATTATTTTATCCTCTCATTTATTATAAGCATAGTCAATGCTGCGATAACATTAGCAGCTACTTTGCTCAGACTGGCATCACCAATTATAAGCAAGAATAGCAAGTTGACCATGATTATTCCTACAGATATTCCAGAAGTATATATTAAAAACTTCTGGAAATACTTAATAAAATCTCTTTCATAACTTATACCAATAGCTTTTTTCTCATTATTATCGTATTGCGCCTTTGCATCTTCTATGCCAGATTCATAAAGCTTCCTAAATAAATCCTTGTTGTCAATACTTTTTCTTTGATTAGCTTCGCCATTATTATCAATAATAAATTCTTTAGCATAATCAGCAGCATTAATTTCACTCATCATTTTCTCCTACCAAAATATACCACATCTTATCGGAATTTCTTTTATACAAGTATAAATCGAACCAGCAGCACTGTCCGAGACATCTTTCGATCCTTCTTCTACACCTTCAGTTTCCAATCTTTTCCATGATGTATCTGGATGATCTATCTTACCTTTGTCATTAACAATTAATTCTTCCAATTCACGTATAAGAATTGGATTATGTGCTCCTCTTATAAGACCCATGTAAATAGAATCTTTTAGAGTATCATATGGTCCAGTAGTTTTATCAACTGATAACTGATCTGCATTTATTCCATTAATAAGTAATCTCTGAACTTCACCAACACTCATCCATCCATCATATGTAACTTTAAAAATCTTTATTCCTATTTTTCTCAGATGTAATATAAATTCTATTACATCAGCAAATTGTATTTCTCCCTCTCTTGGCGCAACTAACTGTAATGAAAAATCTACAACAACACCTTTTCTTGGCGCTGTATCCTTAGATGATATATCAAAACCAATCCTCTCCAAAAAGCTTAAAGCTTTTGGATGAATTCTTGGTACAAATTCCTCTGGATGACTCATAGTTATACCAGCACAATCACCACCAATAAACTTTTTACCTTTAGCAAGATCAACGTGTATGGCACAATATCTTCCTGACAGACCTTCAATGAATCCATCCTTGAACTTCACTGATAATATTGAGTCAGTAGAAATTATATCTCCAATTAACTTATTATCCATCATACCATCATTGAAGCACCATGGTATAAGGTACTTCTGCTTTATATAGCCACCTGATTTAATAACCGAATCACGACATTCATAAGTCCACATTGCTCTTTCTGGATTCTTTTTATAATGTCGCAAATAATTATTCTTAGATTTCTTAGGATTAACTTCCCATGCCGCTGCTCTTGAAGAAATTACTCTTGGATCATTTCTACCAAGTTTAAATTCTATAGACATGGGACAATCATAATTATATTTAAATGACATCAAAATAAGTTTCCCAACTTTGGGAAAACGAGAATCTATTGTTTCTCTTATCGATGTCAATTGCAATCTTACCTGAGCAGCAGGTGATGCACCTATTTCATCAGCAACAGCATAAAAAAGATTAAGTCCCTCTCCAGCATATTGCTTACTATTCAAAGAATGACATGTTATGTTATGAGGAAATTCAACAGTGTTGGATTGAATTGCTTTTCCCTCTCTTAGATCAACGCCAATTTCTTCAAAAAAATTTCTACCTGTATATGGATTTTTGATCCTTCGTATAATAGATTTAAAATTTTTGAAGAATACAACTTTTGCTTGCATCTGATCTTTAGAAACATTTATGATGTCAATAGGTGAATCAACACCTATAGTGCCTTCACCAACAATTTTATCAAGTCCTTTCTGCGGATCATACATACATAACAATTTTACAATGACAAGTGCAAGCATTTTTGCTATTGTACGATCTTTTCCACCACCTTTTCCCCAAAAACAATGAGCTTCATCGAAATCAGTTGACCAAGTAAGACAATCAGGCCCAAAAAGTTTTTCAACAAGTTTTTGCTGTATAGGATATAAAGGTTCATAAAACCAAGCTTTCTTGGGATTAGTATCTGGCAAACCAAAAAAATCAATAACAGATGGCGGTTTTATCCTCCATATTTCAGAATCTATAATAAGGTTGGAATTGACTCTTGTTCTCATTCCACCTTTTACTAAATTCCCTTCTTCATCTTCACTCCAATCAGATTTTATTAAACCAAAAGCCTTTTGAAGTCCAACTTTATATATTGATTCAGTTGTATTTACTACTGGTAATGTCATTTTTTCTGCCTTGCCCTTACGATAATACGAAATCTTTTTGGCGTATAATCTATAATTTTCTTTTTCATCATCAACCAAGCTGGATTACTTGGAAAAGATGAATTATCAGATTTATCTACAGCTACAAGTTGTGCCATATAGAAACCTATTGGAAGTGATATGGTAAGTACACTTCCCCAAGTACTGTCGCTCGTTTCCCAACTACTAATAATTTCAGAATAATTTCCAACCCAAGAAATGCTATCAAGGGTAGTATCAACAATTGTTGCATAAAAGATATATCTATCTATATCTGTTTCGCTTGGTTGATCCCACTGAACATACAGTGTATCACCTTCAGAAGCTACAGACCATAACGAATCAGTTGGCACTTCGTATCTGACCTTCCATTCATTTGGAACCTCAGAATAAGCAAATGAAATTGTCAAAAAAATTAGAGCTATCACAATAATGAATATGAAAATAGCCGTGATACCGAAATTAGTTTTCGCTTTCATTTTCAATTCCTCCATTATTAAAATAATTTGACTTTGCCACCGCTTGCTAAATAAGCTGCTAATGACAATATTGCAACAATTATACCTGATGTTGCAATAAGTTTATAATACAATATATTTATTTCCTTCGTATGACTCTTAATACAAGACGAACAAGATTCACCAATATTGTCACCTAATTTCTCTACAATATCTCTCTTAAATCCGTTTTTAAAATGCTTGTTCAGCTCTTGAATACATTCCTTTGTATCACCAGTATGAGAACCGATTTTACCAAGAAGCAATTCGATTCTTTTCATAGTATCATTCAGATCCCTATACACTCCCATCACTTCACGAAATTCGTCTTTTTCCATCGTCACCTTCTTCTACCACCATTTTTTAATTGTTTTCAAAAGTTTATTAGTCGTAGAAGGAGTTCCTCCACCCACTCCAGCTATTTTATTATGAATGTAGCCAGTAGGATCACCGAAAAATATATAATACTTGTCTGTTGCTATAATAAGTGAATCTAAAGCAACAGAAGTTTCAGTTGGTAACCAGTCATCTGCTGATATATTCCACTTGCGGATCCCAGTTCTAACACCTGATAATCTTCCAGAACCAGTATATAATGTTGAATCATCATAAAACGAAACTGAATGAGCTCTTGCATTTATTGAATATGTATGAGCATATTCAATACCGGTTAAACGATTATGTTTATAAAACTTATTTAGTCCATTAGCATTCATGCCAGTATAAATCATAGAATCTAAAAAACTATAAGCATTATAAGGAGAAGAATTTTCAGCAGTCCATCTGATATTTCCAGCATTAAAATCAAGTCTACGAATATAATTTCCCGCACCTCTCTCAGTTACATATACATTACTGCTATCATCAAATATCGACCAACCGGCATTATTAGAACCAACAATAGTTACCCACTTTGATCCATCAGCAATAGTAAGAGAATCTATATTATAAAGACCACAGACCGATTGATTTGTTGTTGTTATAGCCATATATTGACCATCATAACTCATAACAACGTCATAAAAAGTATCACTACCACCGAGCAGATCACCAGCTATTCCTCTGCTCATCACATATTCAGTCGCAGCACTAAGATCAGGTTCAAATTTGTATATCTTATAATCATTATATATATACGTCCACAATTTACCATCTGCATCAACAATAAATGGTCGTTGATTCGTAGAATTATAAATAGCTGATGTAGCCTCAGTTGATCCATCAGTCAACGATTTTCTTAAAAGCACTCCATTCTCGTTAACAAAAAAGTAATTATTTGGCCTATCAACAGCGAAAGCATATTGAGACAGATTACTTCCAGTATAATACGTCGTCATATCATCATACATAAGATAATATGTAGTTGCATCATATCTAAATACCAAAGCAAAATCTGCCGGATCAGCAGGAGGTGGATCACAAGCAAATATGATCACAACAAACAACAGGAAGATAAGGATTCTTTCTTTCATAATTTACCTTTCAAACATTAGATTAATGAATAGCACCTTCAAAGAATCCCCAACGGAATCATTTCGTCTTGTGAGCATCAATTGGATAAAATCATTTCCATTAAGTGAATTTGATGTAGCAAGACTTTTTTCACTATAGTTGTAACTTCCACTATCAACTGAAGCAATAGTAAAAGTCATAATGCTACTATCAGATGAAGCAAATCTACTAACCCCATCTAATAAAGTATCCCCAGGAGCTGTTTTATTCCATTTCAGAACTAACACATAACTTCCATCAGTAGTATCCGTCAGCGCTCCCACTCCCCAACCAATAAAAGTACTATAACTATCAGGTATATGCAATGATGCAGCTATGCTGTCACCATTAGCAGTACCGAATCCATAATATCTCGTCATCTTATCTGTTTCATTTAACGTCATCGAAGCTCCACCATACGAATCCCAAAATGGTGCTTCGAGTACTACCTTAACTGTATCATACGTCAAAGTAGTTATGTTAATAGTTCTGATAACCTTGTTTCTAAACAAGGGCGACACAAATACCTGTTGAGCATTCGCATCACATACGATAGCAAGCAATATACCAAATAGAAATGACATAAAGGCTATTTTCTTAATGTTATTTACCATTAGTTTTTATCCTTTTATTTAATGATGTTCCGAATGAATTACCGGATATTCCTGCGGTAACACCTATATAGAACAAAGTAAACCATCCCAATGGAGAAGATGGAGCTTCTGTAGATATAATTAACACTTGTATCACAGACATACCGACAAATGTCTGTATAAAAAAGCCATACTTATTCTCATTAAACCATTTCTTAAAAAGAACGTCAGAATCAAAATTGTTCTTTTTATAAATATGAATAAAACTACCAAATAAGTAAGCAATTGCTAACGCGAATATTTCGATTGCTTCAATCATTGTTTTTCACATATTGATATAGGTCGGCTTTGATACGATTAGAAGCATTGGTCTTCGTCCATTCAAGTTTCCACCACAATACACAAACTTCATCAGATTGCATAAGCATGGTATCTGCTGATATAGTTGGATTGGCAGTAAAATACGTGGTCATATCAATCCAATCAGCGGATTTAGCATCCTCAACGTTAGAAGCATAAATCTTCACATTCATTGCTGTTATTTTAAGTTGCAATGTAAATTTGAGAAAATCATTACCACGCCATATTGTCCAGTTTGAGACACTTGTCATATTCGTGGTATCTGCCAAAACTATTTTAGGTAAAAATGTATTTTTTTTCATTTTATTCTCCAGAATAAATTTTTGGGGCAAATTGCTTATGTAAACGATCAGGGCATTGATCCTTTTACAACAAACATAATCAAGAACAGAACCTAACCAAAGATTAACAATAATTAATTATCAGTCAATTTGCCCCAAATTTAGGTTAATGTGGAAATATTGTCGAAACCAATACCGGAATGATCAATCTTTCGACTAAAGCTCTTATAATTGCCGAATCAAATCGTTCAACAACAGAGCCAATCAGCATTCCGAAAATCTGTCTGAAATCAACAAGATCATCAAGATTTTGTACAAGCTGAAATTTTGAATCATAATGATCCCAAATTTCCATTACCAGTTCAAGTTTCTCTTTGCCACTTCCTTGATCAGGAAACAATTCCTCAGCAAGAATTACAGCAGCAGAAATAAATGCTGTAATCTCTTGCCATTTTATTGGCGGTTCAATCAAATCTTCGAGTGTTGAATCAAATTGCTCTAATATTTCATTCAACCTATCTTCGCTCCACTTCATAATCTCCTCCATCATCAATTTGGTTTAATTTCAACTTCACGATCTTCCATATCGTGAAGTTTTTTCTCTACTTGAGTTCTTGCTTGTGTTAACATATAAATAAGTAATCTAAACGAATATTCCCCTTCGTCTTTACTTGCCAAAGACAATTGAAATCTAATTTGTTCATTAACTTTTCCTGAATATTTAAATGATTTTTTACAAACTTTGCAAATAAGACTATGATCAAATATCATATCAGGCGTATTAGCATAATCAATAGATATTTTATTTACTACATCATCTTTGCCACAAATAGGACATACATTACAACCAGATTCCTTAGTGATGTAAGACATTATTTCACGATATTTTACATCATCATAGTTGCTTGCTTCAAGCACTTTGTTTATGATTAAACCATTATTATTCATCTTTATTCTCTTTTCTTATTCTTTTTTAAAAATTCTGCTGCATCAAATGGTTTTTTAGCTTTCTTAGTTTCCTTAGTTGGCTTAGTTTTTGCTTCAGTAACTACTTTTGCTTCTTCCACAGGAGGATATGAATCAGTCAACTCTGGATACGCTTTAATTACCATATCAGCAACAGTAATATCTTTCTTTTGCTGATATTTTCGGTAATTATATTTATTCATAACTTTTCTCTGAAGTTCACGAAATAGTTCCAACTTTTCTCCATCATGCTCTCCTGGAGTCCTAATAAAACCAAGCTGCATGATTTCATCTTGAACAGCTCCAATTCTGGAATCATCTCCAAAATGTCGCATTAAAACTTGTCCCCATCTCACCATAAGCTGTTCAAGTTCAGATACTAAAATAAACCTTTTCTGCCTTTCTTCATGTTTTGAAATTTTCTCAAAAACTCTTGACATCGATTCAATAGTTTTGATAACTTTGTCAAGCTTTTTCTGCTCCCCTTGCCAGTTCCTTTTATATTCAACAAAAAACTTTTCTCCCTTAGATTTATATTTTTTCTTGCAATGACTACATACCGGTTTTCCATAAATCTGTGCCAAATCAGCAGGAAGATTTGCCAACAGTCCTTGAACAACTAATTTCATTAAAGCATATTCTTGGAACATATTAGTGAACATTGGATCATGCTTAATCTCAATAAGTTCCTGAGCCAAAGATGTAGGTAGCATCTTTGTATAGAGCGATTGAACATTATAATCACCATGTTCTTTTCCAGGTACATTCGATTTAGATATAGAACAACCACCATGATACTTGCACCTTCCACTTCTTTCATGGTGAGTACCATAACCTGCCCTCTGGCGACAATATCCAGTTGGTGTCCTTGCATTGCACTTGGTATCTGGTTGTTTTAATGGCAAATCTAACGGATTCCTATTCATTTTTCACCTCACTTAGTAAACTGAACTTAATTAATTAATTTATTATTTAAAAGCTCTTTGAGCCTAATAAGCTTTAAAAGACCTGTATTATTTGCTATTTCCAATTTTTTGCATATAATCGATCAAATTAAAGTACTGAGCATCAAGTTTTTTCTCAAGTTTTCTCAGTTTTCGTGTTTTGAATACATTCAAAGTAAAATTACGAAATCTAAGATATTTATACGGATTATCATGCACAATAAAGCCAATTCTATATAAAAAGTATTTGATCTTCCACATAAATAAAACTAAAGAATTATTAATAGCATGTATTAATAAATGTCTAAATGTAACAGGTCTCATCTTTACAAGTTCGAGTTCTTTAAACTCCTGATCTACAAAGAATGACACTGTAAATGGTTCATCTGGTACAAACATCCCACTTACATGATATATCGCTATCTCGCGTGGAAAAAGACCATCAGCTTCATATCCCTCAATAACTCTAATAGTCTTTTTTGTCATTAAGAGTCTCATACGTTCATCCATATCCACCTCACTTCATTTTTTTTGTCGTTTACGATATTCTACATATTCATTAAACATCTCTTTTAGTTTAGATGATTTGCGATCCATATTAGCTACCTGATTCGGAACAAGTTGGTAAATAAATTTGCGAATTAAAGATGTGTTGTATGCCTGCTTGCAGAAAGAACTTGCAAAGAACCCCATGTATTGAGTTGATGGTAATGAAAATCCACCAACAGCACTATATAATTTGTTATTCATAACTACTGATCCAAGACCAGTAGTTTTAACTTTGAGATGGCTCTTATCAATAACTACAGAATTTCCTTCTACATTCAATGCGGTATAATCATACATATTAACTATACCGCAGTCTTTAAACAATAGCATAGTTTCCGCTGCATATGGAAACCACATAGAATGATACCACATGTCATCGTTCGTTATTACGAACCATTCATCTTTGTAATCAACATTTCCATGCAGTATATTATAAGCATTGGCAGTTCCGACCTTGTCAGGCAAAGATATAACCTTGTAAATAAGATTTCTCTCAGTCATATCCTTCAACCATTCATTTGTTCCGTCATCAGATTGATCATTGAGAATCAATATTCTGAACTCAATTGTCTTACAATGATATTCAGAAGCAATAATTGACCATACAGTCTTTTTTAGATATTCTAATCGATTATAAGTAGCAATTAAAATATTAATATGATCCTGACCGAATTTGGTTTTCCATTTTTTTACAATCTTAATCTTTTTATCATTAATCATAATGATTTTACCCTTCCATTAATCAAATTGCTTGTTCCTTCTGCAAGATTATAATTTATATTCTCTAAAAATTCATTAAGAACACTTAATACAAAAATAGCATCAATGAATTTAGTCATTCCGTAAGTAGAATATACTATGTTGGAAGAAGCAGAATCTTTTATGATAATTACATATTGTTCGTCCCTCTCCCGTTTTCCATCTTCAGTTTTATCATTAGAAATGTTCTGATAAGCCGAAACAATGTAACCAGCATAAATTACTGTAGTTACATTTATCTTAGTAAATTCGTTCCGATCAATAAGATCAACGAATTCTCTAAGTAATTTTTCTGTTTTCCATGAAATTGTTCTTGCATTGTTGAGCTTGTCAACAATCTTCTTTTTGTCAACATCATCTAATGCCATTAGTTTTTCTCCATTGTGATGTATTTGTCTATACGATTAAGTAAATCTCTCATATACACTTCAAAATGATGGTTTAACATTACTCTTATATCATTCCAGGTGAATGGTATATTATCAGTAGTCCTGATCATAAAAACTTTAATTGGCATTTCAGAAATATAAACAATAACCAAACAAAACTTGTCATTATGTTTCTGAAAAAGATACACTGTTAGTTCGCCTACAATGTATCTCGTCATTATTCCCTGATTTTCGTTTTCAGACAATACTGAAATTTTTACTTTATCAGCATCATCTTTTCTAACAATGCCATTGAGATAAGTAACTTCGATGTCTTTTCTCAATTTTTTTAACAGATCATTCCAATTTTCATTCATTTTCTATTCCTTATTTAATTTTGCTTGTAGATAACACTTCATTGCTTTTATTAGAGCAATGAATAAATACTTTTCTAATTCCACATAAAAGATGCCATTTATTACTACACTCCAACCTGTTCTATTAAAATAACCATAATTTTTATCATATTCTAATTTAAATTGCTCGATCATTCTTATAATCTCCAGCTAAATACAAGATGTAAGCAATTACCAACCCGAATATGTAAGTAATAGCTATAGACCATATATATTTTACATGTATGCCATTATTATAAAGAATTACAATATACAATCCAATACCTATTCCGCAAGCTGCATAATCTACCCAGCTTGCACCTTTTTTATCAAAAAGATTATTAAACATTCCGCTTACAGGAAAATAATGAACTATCGTATCCATTATTTCCCAAGCTAATGATAAAAAAATAGTATATATTAACACATATACTGGATCGAATCCAATAGTAATAAGGAAATATATTACTACCATTGGACCGAAAGCGTGGAATAATGTCCATTTGTCAATTTGACGCCTAATTTTTTTCACTTTTCATTCCTTCAATTTTTAATTAAATATTGGTAAAAAATAAAAGTCTTAAAAATCACAAAATTTTGAATCACTGATTTTTAAGACTTTCGTTTTTATAACATTGATGATGTTATAAAAATTCTTCAGAACCATATTGAAATCAATTCTAAGAAAATAACGTACTAAGATACATATTTGCATTTTTTTCTCTTAGAAACGATTTCAATATGGTCTTTTATAACTAATTTTTTTCACCGGAAACTCTCCTCCATTCATTCATCATATTCTCATAGTATCTCTTTTTTGATAATAATGATAGATATAAAATAAATGTTATTCCACCTATCATAGCTTGATATAACAGAACGTCTCCATCAATAAAATTATTTAATGGTATGTCAATAGAAAAACTATAAGCTACAATGAATAACAATCCCCCGAATGTATTCCCAAGTACCAATCCAAAACTAAGTCTGCTAAGATTATTTCCACCCATATAGTACAAAGAACTAATTATACTAACAACAGCAATTATCAGTGCAGCAGTAAGTATGGCATCGCCCTTGACCATAATTTTTTTCTCCTAAAGATTAAAATACACCTTGTCAAATTCATTACTCACCAGTTTCGGAATAATCGTTTCTTTTACATACGATTTTACTTGTGGAAAGCTTTTAAATGTTCTCATCCCATATAGACCTTCCTTGGCATTGGTAAAAGTCATAAATCTTATTTTGTCAGATTTACTTCTTGTAACCAATAATGTAGCTTCGTTCATGCAAACCCCATTGATAAGAATACTATATGATTCTCTGCTATCAGTAGTTCCATCAATGTTCGTAATTATAGAACCAAGTCTCAGTTCCACCCTTGATTTCTTACCAAACAAACCCATTATTATTTCCTTTCTATGTTATATTCAGCAAGTACTTCTTCGGGAACTGATTTCCCATCTTCCAATGCTTGCCTAACAATCCTCGCATGTGGGCCATTATTCAGTGGATCAGATAAGAACTCATTGAAATATTTCTTATCGTTAGTTCCATATGGAGAATACCAATGTGCCATCGGATAGACATCAGTTCTACCATTAGAATATTCTACCATTATCATTACATTGTATTTGTAATTAACAGTAGAAAATTCATTTTTTGCCATTTTCAGCCTCCAAGGATAAGGAGCTTTTATCGGTTGGCCAGCGAAATTCATATCTATTCCGCTTCCAATAGGTATTGGTTCTCCATAACCATTATAATAAATCCCATCATACACACAACCACTATTTGTTATACTCTCATATTCATCTTTTGTTAATTTCCAAGGTTCTTTTAATCCAGCACCACATTTTGCTACGTCCATCATACCGATCTCCTTGCCAATGGCCTTTTGTTGGATATTAATTCCAATGAATCAATTACCAACTGAGTATCATTGTAGTCCTCAAGTTCTTTTTCCTGTATTATTACTTCTCCAGTCTCTTTGTGGAACTTTAAGCCATCAGTGTCAACATAATAAGATTTTGTTTCACGAAATCTTACCAGATAGAAATGCTCGCCAACTTTAACATAGCCAACCAATTTTGCTCTTGGTATACTCATGCTTTTTCTCCTATTCGCTTGTCAAAACAACCAGTTGTCAATCTCAGACATGTTTTACAGTTAATGTAATGTTCTGGACTTCTGCCCAGTCTGTCACGACATGTTATTGGTCCACATAATCCTCCATTGACTTCATAATCAGGTGAATACATTACAGAAATTTCATGTTTATAATCAGGTATAGAAAACATACCATGCAATCCTTCAGCCTCTTGTTTATTTTTAATTGTTAGCGCAAATATATCTTTATATTTCATCCACAGTGTTCTATTCCTTGTGAAACCCATCTGAACAATGCTCAATGGCATAGCATCGATGATACGAAATATCCTTTCAGTATCACGATCCATGCAATCACCTGTTCCAAACCAATGTAAAATGTTGGTCTGCAAGCCATCCAATTCTCGCCTTAGGACATCAATAATTTCATCAATTTCCGCATGTGTAATAAACCAATATATTAATTTTTTTTCTGATTGTGGTATTAATAATTCTTCATCAAATTGTGGGAATTGAGGATTTTTTGCATAACAGTATTTCAAGCATGTTTTAGTAGCCATTTCACAAGTACCACCTTCCTCTGGTAAACCAACCGGAAAGAATATCGCACCTGTTCCGGTGAATGGTCTGAGTATGTTCATCACATTCCCTTCACTTTGCAGATGTAATCTCTGTCAAAAAGGCAAATTATCAATTCTTCCAGTCTTTTTCCGAATTTACTTTTGACAAACAATTCAATTTCTCTCAATTTACCATTCGAGAAAAAATTAGTAGAAGTGGGCTCATAGTTATTTTCATAACCATATCTTCTCAAATGTTTTCCAAGAAAATCTATGTCGAATCTGTAGACCCCAAGCGAAGCGAGATGAACATCTAAAAACATTAATGGATGTTCAGAACGAAAATGACTAACCATCTCTGTTATTTTTTCCAGTATTTCCTTATCGCATAACATCGCGACATCATAATAATAAACATCCTTGATCAATACACTGGTAGTGCAACATAAAAACATCGCAACACTTTTGCCGTACATCTCTCCTACCATTCTGATGGTAGGAAGATGATTTATCTTCCTTGGTAAATCCACATAATCAACAAAGTAGTCTTGGGTGACCCTGTAATAACCATCGACCTTGTAAATAACAGGTGTTTTACCAACCTTTTTCTGAGGAGTAGTATCTGATCTACCATAACCATCTCCTGCATTTTCTACTGTTGGTGAATCACTTTTCTCCCATGCGACTGATTCAACAGTATACTTCAGCAAACCTTTGTCACCATCTCTGATGATTATGATTGGTATGGTCATCCTTGACATATCATCTGGCAACATCGATTTCATTCTCATTTTCTCATTTTCTGTTTCCATTTCCAGTCAACCTCCTGTTTTTCAGTTACTTCACCAGTATAGTATCATTATTCAGTATTCTATATTCTATATTTCATAAATTATTTTATATTTTAATAAGAATTATAAGTTATATTTGTCTTTCTCTGAAAGAGAAAGACAATATTTCCGTAAGGATATATTATATTATATATCATTCTTAATAGGGGTACGTTTCTTCAATTTCATTTTTTCAACCTCTCTCTATTTTTCTATTATTTTCTGCTGGGGTAAATATAAACTTAATTTTTCTAAAAGTCAATAGTCTTTTTCCTTTTATTTTATATTTTATTAATTTTTCTTGTTTGTATTGAATTTATCTACTCAAAATCTTTTAGATTTCTACTAATTTTTGCTATCTTGCAAAGTCTTACTTAAATTATTTAAATTACTATCTCTCATAAAGCTTTATTTTAACTGATTTTAAAATTATCTTTTTTAAAATTATCTCTCATAAGATTTTATTTTAACTAATTTTAAAGTTACTCTCAAACGCTTTTTCTTTTACTACCAATGAACTTAGTCCAATTTTATGAACCATTACTTCATACCAATACATAATAATGGTATGAAGTAAATTTTTTTCAAATTTTTTTGATTTTTTAAGTTAAAGTTCGTACAAAAGTTTACATTTAAGTAATACCTTTTATTGCGATCACAATTTTATACCAGTACATTGCATCAAACTCAAATTTTAGTTAGAGCTTTTATCAACTTTAAAAAAATTTAGTAATTATATTGGTCAACCATTATACCAATATACTGGTACATTTGTCAGAATAAATTTTACCATCTAAGTTCCCTATAAATATTGAAGTTGACTGGAGCTACCATCTAAACCCCCTCTGAATATTGAAGTTCGCCATACTTTTATTCACTGTTATAGCCATCATTATACCAATAAAAAGAACATTCTAAAGAATATTCTAATACCAATATAGCTATTTAGTTTCTACCAGTTATTGTAATTATGATGTAGTACTTTTTTACCAGTACTAAACCAGTACTACAATTTCTTTCATGCCAAGTACCAATGAAAGAAACCATTTAGATAAACCAATGAAATAATAAATACTATAGTAATAATACATATTCATGTTACATTAGTCATTATACAGCTACCATTTGAGTAAACCAGTAATAAACATCAATACAATTATACTGGTACCAGTCTATTAAACCAATATACAAGTAAGTCTACCAATATATCAATTGACTTGTCTACTTGTCTATTGGTATAACCTAAAATTTAGAGCCGTTATCAGTATAGGGAAACGTAACTTTTTTATAACAGTATACACTTTTATAACATTAATACCAATAAAATACCAGTAAAAACTACTCGACCAAAATCTCCTATAGGTAATGATAACTTTTTTGATAACAACACCCAATACTATAACATTAATACCAGTAGATAACCATTCTAAAGAACATTCTAATACCAAGATAAGAGAAATCAGTATAGAGATATACAATACAATACAATACAATACAATACAATACAATACAATACAATACAATACAATACAATAGAGTAGAGTAGAGTAGAGTAGAGTATAAGACTAAAGAAGATTAGTTTATTATATGTTTATTAGTATTGGTTCTTATACCAGTATTTTATATTGGTAACTGTTAAATCTTGAAAAGTAATAGAATGTCTATTGATACCAGTACTATTAGTAAGTTTTCTAACCTAAATTTTTCCCATATTATAGTAAGAGATAAAAGATAGTTTAAACCAGTACTATAATATGGTCTAACCTAAATTTTTCCCATATAAAAGTGGTATCCACTGGTAAGTCTAAAGTATTAATTCTATGGAGTTTACCCCTACCCCTATAGTCTTAATTCTATTGAGGTTAGCCTATAGTCTAAAATCTATAATGCAAAGTCTTAAGTGCATAGCAGTCACTCTAAAGTGCATACTTGATACTCTTTAGTGACTATTGGATGGAGTATAATCTATGAAGCAAAGTAGGAAGTCTATGAAGCATACTGATAATAGCATAGTCTATGAAGCATACTGATAATAGCATAAAGCATATTTCACACTCTATTGTCTATACTCTATTGTCTATACTCTATTGTCTATACTCTATTGTCTATACTCTACATTGGTTGTTGATACAGCAATCAGTTACTTGATACTAATACTTAAAAATATTTAAAATTACTAAAAAAATTCTATACTGATAACTGATAGGAAGTGACTAACTGATAGATATATTCTATACTGCATCTTTATAGAGTGCTTCCTATCAAGTGACTAACTGCATATTATATTTTTTATACTGCTTATTCTATTAGTCTGCTATTTTTGGCCTGTCTTGCTTCATATTTACTTGCTTTTCATTGGTATATGCTTGATCTAAATAGTTTAGGTTATATGTATGTTTTGCCTTATTAATTTAGGTCTTTTGTATCGTTTGCTTTAATTTTTTAGGTTAATACTACTTTTTACCTAATTTATTTAAGTTTGAGTCAAGTAGCTAAAAATTAGTATATTAGCTTGAATCGATTTGAATAAAACTGCTTATTTTTTGATTTGAGTGATTTTAGGCTATTATGAGTGATTTGAGTGATTGATAAATAATAAGTTATAAGAGTAGGTTAGAATTTTGCAGACTTTGACGTATATTCTTAAATTTTTTTAGTTATAGGCAAAAAAAAAGCGCTTCCTTAAAAATAGGAAGCGCTTCCTAAAGATGCAGAAAACCGGTTTATTCAGTGCTGTTTTCTGCATCAAAATTTTTCACGTACGCTAAAGCATTATTTAGTTCGTATTTCACGTTTTCGCTAACTTCATCGAGCGCTTCAACTTGCTTTGCGTTCTTTACATTGAATTTTTTGAGCAAACGTTCATAAGCGCGTTTACGGAAGTTTTTCGCTTTTTGAATACTTGCATCACGCTTGACATTTGCCTTCTTGCAAGTCTCAGCAAGCTTCCTATTCATTTCATCTGTTTTGCTATCAATTAGTGCCTGTCTTGCTTTTTTCGTGCCTGTTATGAAATCAATTAGAGCTACTTTCTTGACGAAATGAATATACTTGAAATAGAACGTTGAATCGTCACGTTCAAGTGCCAAAACTTTTGAAATTTCACGTAACTCATAAACCGATAGAGTATCAAGTTCGCTTTTAGAATATCCAGCAAAATCGTCACTCTTGATCGTTTCGTCTATTGCTTTTTTCGTTTTCATTTTTTCAGTTCCTTTCAGTTTGAAGTTTAAATTAGAATTTAGCAGAAAATATTTCTACTAAAGGAAGCAAGAAAATATAGCTCAAATTAAAGATAACGTTCAAGACGATAAAATAAATTATGAGTGCTTTCATTTTTTCAGTTCCTTTCAGTTAGTTAGTTTGCCTTAGTGATTTGCGCTATCTTTATTTTATAGCCTATACTCTTGCTTTCAACTATTTGAAATATCGTTATTTTTGATTCAGAAGTCAAGCTTTATTTTCACTTTTTTTCACTTTTTTTTCATAGCCTAAAATTAGTAATATCAGCTATTTGAGTCCGATTCAAAAACCTAAATAAATAAAAAAATCAAGGCATTAACTTAAGTTATTTAAGTCAAAGTTAAAGCTAAAATCGGCCTTAGAAATTTAGGTAAAAAGTATTATTAGCCTTAATTATTTAGGTTTTTTTCGTCTTTAGCTTAAATAATTTAGAAATTTTGATCGATTTACTTTATTTATTAAAGCCATCTTTTCAAATTTTCAAAAGCTAATAAATTAAGGTAAAAAATTTTTTTAAGATAGTTAGACTTGATGCAAAATTTTTTCAAGACAGTTAAAAAAATATTTCAAGTTTCACTTCCTATTAGTAGGAAGCAATCCAGAAAATTTTTTCGATCAAATAAAAAAAATATTTTCAAAAAAGTCATAAGTCTGCAAACTTTTTTTTCACGTCTGCAAGTGACTATTTATCAGTAATTTAAAAATCGGTTTTTTCGCGTTTTTTGCTCGGAACTAAAAATTCGACGTTTTTTCAGTTTTTTAGGCATACTTATAAAACGCTATATTTCAATCATTTATAGAAAAAAATTTCTGGATTGAAAAAATTTTCGTTTTTTAGGCATACTCTATCTTGACAGGAAGCTTTGAACGGCATACTCTATTTTTATAGTCTGCTTTTATAGTCTGCTTTCATAGTCTGCTATGAAACCGGTTTTCGACGTTGAACGTTTTTCGTTCACTTTTCAGTTTTTAGTCTAAAGTCTATATTTTTTTGATTTTATTAGAGTTAATCGGTTTTCGGTTAGTCTATTTTCGGCTTTAGTTACTGATTTTATTAGAGTTAGACTAAAGTCTATTTTTCTTAGATTTTAGTCTTTATTGGGAGCCCACAGTTTTATATGTCAAATGTCACTGGTCATGCACTATTTTACTGGTATTATAAAAATTAATGTAAATTCAAAACTGATTTAATTATTGGATAATGTTACAGAGAAATGATAGTGGATTTTGGAGTTGGTATAAAAAAAAGCCGTTGATAGTATTTGTTCAACGACTTTTTGTATTAGTATATCGGATTGTTAGTATTCAAAGCAGGATAGGTTCACCAAGCATTGTATGAGTTCTTTGTATTCTTCTTTGTGCTTTCTTCTTGTTCTTCCATAGGACGAAAAATGTACTTTGCTTTATGCAATTCTAATATGTCAATCACATAACTAATTGCTTTTTCATAGTTGTATGCAACTGACCATTGTTGTATCATGTTAACTTCCATTCCATCATTGCCGAGATAGTTCTTTCCGTTTTTGTAATTGAAAATCGAAACTTGGCCAATGGGAGTGTCAATTATCCATTCTGCATCTACCTTGTAAGAATCACCTTTACTGTTAGGTTTTCCGATACAACGACATATTGTATCATACGTTGTAAAAAGAAAACCGCTAACTCCACAATCTTTTCTTTCAGTGGTAGAGTCTTCGATGAATGATACTTTAGATTCTTTGATTATTATCCTATGGTACTTATACTCTATGTTGCTGTTGTTATTTTTCATTGTTCTTTCTCCTTTGTTAGATGTTAGTTTTAATTGATTATTAGTTAACCCCAATATTCTTGGTCAGCTACCATGATCATCTTTATCATTGTAGCCGTTGTGTCTTCGTCAGGTAACATGTCTATGGCCTTGCTATCGAGGACTATTATGGTATACCACTCCTCCAATGGATCGCCTATTATATGCCAACCTTTCTTTTTTGCGATGTTTAGTAAATCTTCCACTTCCTTTGGATTATCTGCCTTGTCTACTGATACTGGTATTATAGCAATGATATTGTTTGCTAATAATTTAAATGCTTCGATGAGTATATATCTTGTATAGTCATCATCTTCAAGTGTTATTCCGCTGCAACCGTTACATCTTAGTTTTCCGAGTAATTGGTTATTGGAAAGTTCTTTGAGTACATTACTATGGTCATTGCGCTCGGAATCGAGCATCTCTTTGATACTATCTTTATTACGCATGGTATTTCTCCTTGTTAGAGGTTGTTGGCTCAACTTATTAAAACTATTATAGATAATACTAAAATATAAAAAAATTTGCGCTAATAGTCAAGCTATTTTTTAGCTTTGCAGACTTAAAAAAAATACGTTATAGATAGCTAAAAAGCTTGCCTGTCTTGCTTAAAAAAAAATAGGCCATGGACTATGTTATCAATCCATGGCCTTGTCAGGTGTAATGCTGGGTGGTTATTCTTTAGTCCAGTATGACCATCCATCATAGTTGATGTAACCACGATAGATTTGTTGAAATGGATCAAAGAATCGGTAATCTTCGTTGGACTCATTGACTTCTATGTTAAATGTTTCATCTCCAACAAACTCTACAAAGTCCTTGATCATTTCATCTACATAGTCACTACTGGTAACAATTGGACTTATTGCAACATCTTTACTGAGCAGTTCTTTATGTTCCTTGAGGAACTTTAGAGTCTTCTCAGGATTATCTTGTAAGTTGATTGTGTTCATTCAATTTCTCCTTGTTAGAAGTTAACTGTTTCTATTGTTGGCACTCATTGTTTTCAATACTATTACTATTCCAACAATCACTCCAAGTGCTGGTAATGGCTTTGGTTGATCTGCAAATTTGATGTATATTGATGAGCCAACCAACATTGCTAATCCAATGAAGAAAAGATATTCTTTAATCACTGTCTTTTTCTCCTATGTTAATATTAGTGTCTCCAATACTGAAATTGATCTTTATAGTCTTTGTTGGATAAGCAAGTATACTTATTCCAGCAATAAATACGATAATAAAAGCTAACCAGTCGAAGATGGTACTTGGTCCAACGAAAAGTATAATTAATAATGAATATAATATAAATGGTACTCCAAGTATAATCTTTAATGTTATCATGTTTAACCAATCCTTTCTCTGCAAGTACTAATGAACTTGTCGATTTTTAATATACTTTGGTCGACAAGTTGGTACATGTTCTCAGGTATTGGTGTTGTTTTAGCAAATTTTCTTGCTTTATCAATTTCTTGTTTTGCAAGAGATAAGATATGAGGAAACCTTGTACCTTGTTTGATGCTTAGTCTTTCTTGTCTATCGATAAAAGCTTCCATGTTATCAAAGTATATTTTTCTATAATACATCTCCATGTTATTCTCCTTTCACTGATGGTTTAATTTCATATATCATTTGTGGTATTAAGTCAATAAAGTACTTCCAACCTTTTTTAGTGAACACTACATCTGGTAATGTTTTAAATATTGGTAAGTACTTTCTAAAGAACTTAGCTCTTTCCATAAAAGTACGTGGTGTCTTAGCATCCATTGGAAATGGAGGATAATGACCATCTATGTACTTGTCTCCAACTCTTGCAAAATATATTCTATTAGCTAACTCAAAAGATACGAAGTCTCCACATCCATCCTCTCCATATGGATTAACTAATGGACATCCGCGACACGTTGTCGTTGGATTGTCATAATTGTTATGTATCTTACATAATGGACAGCTTTTAACAGAAAAGAATGACTTGCCTTGTGGATGTTCATACTTTTCTATCAATGTTTCAACTGCCTTAATTGTTCGATGTTTCTTGTTCATTGTATTGCCTCCTTGTTTAGATGATATGTTCGGGTTTTCTATCAATAGCTCGAACATATAGTACATAGTGCTTCTTGTTATCATTTAATGGTTTAACTATTTCTCCATTGTTAAGTTCATACATTGATAGCTCCAATCTTACTCTATTGTTTTCGAGTTCCAATAGTGGAGCTACAAGAGCAAGTATACGGCCAATGTATACTTTACTGCCTTCTATTCTCAGAGAATCATGGCCGAACCTACTACCAGTAAAGTTGCTTGGTAATACTTCCATTAGTTCAGCCATTGGTATGACTGTATTAGTCTCTATATTGGCAATATAGTCCTCAATGGTAATTTCCCACCATGAGAGCACTTCACCTTTGTGGTATTTCTTTACAGTTGATACTTTACTACTCTGTTTATCTTGGAACTTCTTTTTGAACATTGTATTTCTCCTTGTTGTTTCGTTATGCTTTTTCCGTTACTTGTTTGTAAGTGTACTTCCCTTTGATCATTTTATGGAAGTACTTGCCTTTACTTTGGGATACCATCATACCTTGATATACCCTATCAGTGACTTGGTAGTATTGATATACTCTGCCACCTTTAAAGCATATTTCGAGTACCTTGGATTTCGGATTATATCCAACCGATACTATGTTCGAGCTTTCTACACTGTCACGTTTCATTGTTATTTCTCCTTGCTGATTTGCATGTATTTGTTACTTGTCGGATAAGCTACGATGTACCAGTTAGCTGGTTTTCTATCGTTGCCTGGTGATAGTTGTGGACGTTCTACTTGTGATTTAATACCATCTTTGTCAGAGAAAATTACCTTGGTATAGCGACTCCGGATTCTCCATGTTCCAAAGTCGATCATGTGAACATGTTTACTTATTAGTGTTGGAGTAGTTCCTTCTTTCATTATGGATACTCCTGGTGGATACCACCATACTGATTCTAATGTTACTCCATTAATGTTTATCTTCATTACTTTATCTCCTTGTTAGATGTTTTACCAATCGCTTTTGATTTCTTCAAAGTAAGTCCACCCACTAATTGTGAACTTACTTTTGGGCAATGTCTCTAAGATTGGTATTATTTTTTCAAAAAACTTTGCTCTTGCAACAAACTCTTTTGGTACTTGTTCTTCTAATGGAAACTCAGCTTTCCCATGTAGTTCATTTCTGCTCAATATATCGAGATATGTTTCTTTCGCATCTTGACTTGACTTGAATAGTAAACAGCCATAAAAGATATACTTTACTGCAAGAGGACAACCACTACATGAAGCTGTAAGTACATTATGATGTATGATGCATAATGGACAAACTGTTTGATTAAAGAATGCGTGTCCATGTGGATGCTTGTACTTGTAAATCAACTCTTTGCAGGCTTCAATTGTTTTTTGCTTCTTTGTCTTTTTCATTGTTCTTTCTCCTTTGTTAGATGTTTTCTTATCGATGTTCTATATACACTTTGTTCATTGCCTTTCTCATCTTTGATCCATACGAACTTGTTACGTGGATCAAACTTTTCATTGGTAATTATTACCGTAGCTCCATTTTCGATTGGCAAGCCTTCAATGACTTTTGGATCGAACCTGTCAAACATTACTGGTTCGTAGATATATTTCTTGGTGCTTGGTCTGTACATCTTTCCGACTGTAGTAGTTACTTTATACATGACATTGCTCCTTGTTAGATGTTATTTATTAGCTTGTGAATTTCTCTGTAAAATTCAAGCTCTTTTTTGTTGTAATCATAGAAAGCCAATAATAGCTCTGGCAATGGTATTAAAAACTTTTCTACTACTATGGTATTCGCACTACAAGCGCTAAACCAGTCCATATCAAATATCACTGGTATTGTTATTATTAATGAAGAAGTATAAGAGTTGTTCTTAAACTTGACAGTTGATTCTTTCATTTCAATTAGACTTTCTTTGACGAACGGTTGTAAATGGTATCCCAGATTAGATTTAGAATATTTAGTTATTGTATGATGGCTTGATGTTTGGAATAAATACTCTACATCTTGGTTTTGGTTATTCTTTATCGATACAAGACCGAATTCATGTTTTATGAACTCATATTTATAGTCATTCATAAAATATGACCATAATTCGTTTAATTCAGATTCTTCTTCTTGTTCTAACTTGAAAGTCTTTATTCCCACACCCCATAAATTATCGGGATATGGTTCATCTTCCTGCTCTTTTGACAGAGGAACTGTTATTGTTGCTGAAGTTACTAAATATTTTAGGCACATGATATTTCTCCTTGGTTGATGTAATTGGTTTTAATTGTTTAGTGTTAATTTCAGTCCAACCTTCCGCCTGTACCAATTCTTACTCCCTTGGCATATTCTCCAAGTTCCTTGGTTAGAGTTTCAACGAATGTATGAGCAAACATGGTTTTTCTTTCGTAAGATTGGCCATATTTCCTCACATTCAATGCTACTCCGCCATAGTAATGTGGAGCGAAACCTTGGTACTTTTTCGCGTACTTTGCCAGACTCGATGTTCCTGGATAGATAACTATCCAGGCAAAACCGCATACTCCATCACTTATTGGTTCATACACATTCTTTAATGGTGATTCATTATCTAATGGATTAATTCGTTCTGTCACTACCATTGGCGTTGGTACGTGATTCTCACCAGTGTTACTTGCTTCCTGGAAAGCCTTCTTGAATGCTGTTTCGTACACTTTGTATCTCTTTTGTCTTTCTTCTGTTTGAGCAGATACTACTTCATTCCACCGTTGCCTTGCTTCTGCTTTATGAATATGACAATACTTAGAATTAACTGTGTTATCCATACTGCAATTTTCCCATTTGCATTTCATAGTGTTCGGGGCGATACTTTTTCTTGCATATTTCATGATATTTCTCCTTGGTTGAGGTTAGTTGTATCTGTTAGACCTATTCTGAATCCATTTCTTGATGCTGTTAAGCGTATATACAATAGTCTTGCTTGAGCTGCATTTTTTAGCATGTTAAGTCTTTCTCCGACTGATGTTCCTTCATAACTTTCTGGTACTATAGTTCCATCTATAACACTTTCATCTATAGCGTGGAATAGCAATTCCCATGATTTATGGTTTGCGCATGATGGAACAAAACCTACATTATCTTCATCATATAATGGACATCCTTTGCATTGTTCCAAGTCAAATGGGCCCATTATTGATAATACTTTACAGAACAAACAACTTTTGAATGTTCCGTATTCTTGCCATTTTTGGTAATTGTTCTTTGGATCATCAATTAATGATTTATAATTCTTGATTGTTTTATTAAGTGCTTCTTGAAGCTTCTCTTTTTTAGTCTGTTCCATTGTATCTCTCCTTGGTTGAAGTTAGTTGTCTTCGTTGCTACCTATGTTAAAACCGTTGTTTGATGCTGTTAGATGTATATACAGCAATCTTTTCTTGGCAGCTTCTTTTAACATGTTAAGTCTTTGTACTCTCGTGGTATTCTCATAGTTCTCTGGGATTGCAATTCCTACTATAACGCTTCTATCTACAGCATTATATAGCAATTCCCATGTTTCATGATTCGCGCATGATGGTGTATTATCTGCATTCTTTTCATCATATAGTGGACATGGTTTGCAGTATTCCGGATCGAATACTCTTTCAACATTCAATACTTTACAAAAGAGACATCTTTTGAATGTCCCAAACTCCTGCCAATACGGGTAATTGGCTTCTGGATTATTGATTAACTTATTGTAATTGTCTATTATTGTCAATAGTGCTTTTTGTAGAGCATTATTGACAACTGCCTTCTCATATAATTCTTTGTCTTTCATTGCTTTTTCTCCTTGTTAGATATTTGATAGTTGTTCTTTTTTGCAAGCATCTTAATGAACTGTAATCTCATCTTGGCATAGGTCTTAATCGTATCAATGTCACCTTTACCTTGCACCCATGCACTGTTGATTATCATATAGAACGTAGTATAACTATCATTGTTGGCACACGACGGTATTATTCCACTGATGTCCTTGTAAACATCGTCTTCGTTGCTAAGTGGACATTCTTTACACTTCCCTGCCAGTACATCATCTTCGGTCTTTACTTCACTGATTTCACAGAACCGGCAATTTCGATATTGTCCATAACCAGTCCATTTTGGGAACTCGTTGGGATTCTTTATCAGTGACTTGTAATTGTCAATGATCTTTTCTAATGCTTCTTGGTACTTTTCTCGATTCATGGCTTTTCTCCTTGTTTGAAGTTAGTCTGTATTCGTCAATGATAGTTCCTCAAGGAACTTGTCCTCCATTTCATGGAAGTGGAATATGTAACTCTGCTTCCAATGTAGAGCAAGACAATCAGACATATGCTCAATCAAGCATTCTACTTTGTCGTCGATTATCGTTGTTTCTCCATTGAATAATTTCAACCATCCGTGAAGAGTGAAATACGAAGTGATTACTCTGTGAGAGAATGGAGATGGATCATTCCATTCCATTTTTAGTGTAATGTGGGAGTCCTTTTCTAAGAGGTCTTTGGATATGATACTTAACGCAGCATATATTATTACTACCGCGCGTTTGTACTCCTCTACACTGATTGACATTGAGATGTCTTCGTGTATAGTCAGCTTTATTTCATATTCGTCCTTTGTTATTCTTGGCACTGATATGATGATACGATCATCGTCAATGGTATTGGTTATTATCTTTTCGTATTGATCAAGTTCCAGGTCGAGTACCTTGTTATCGTTAACTCTTACTTTCATTTTGCACCTCCATAAATGGTTTTGATGGAGATACTTCTAATTGGTAATAGTTCCTGGAAGTATCTCCATCCGTTTCTTGTGAACCGTGAACTTGGTAATTGCCGGATAATAGCAAGCATTTTCATGTGGAATAGTGCTCTTACATGGAACTCGATTGGTGCATCTCCGTTAGCTTTGTTATATACCCAGTTCTCATTGATTGCTGTTACTTCTCGATGGTTAATCATCCAACTATTTGCATCTGTGTACGATGCAGTGTTAATGCAACCCATTCCTCCACTTAACGAAGCCATTGGGCAACCTTTGCAGATACTCATCTTTGGCACTCCATTTAAGAAAGTGAATTGCTTCTTGTGTATCTTACATAGTGGGCATGATTTCTCAGTGAAGAATGTTTTTCCATGTGGATGTTCATACCTATTTATTAACTCCACGATACCTTTGATAGTTCTTTCTTTCTTGGTCATTGTTATTCCTCCTGTTAGATGTTGAGTGTAGCTTAACATTAGTATAGATAAGCTACTTATCTCTGATGCTATCTTTATTGGTGCTGTGTTAAGGTAGTATCCACTGACAATGGTTTCGTAATCATTGTCAGTCAGTTGTTTTCGTTCTTTCTTGGTCAACTCATTGAGGACGTTTATTAAATAATCCTCGAAGGATTGTTCCTTTTCCATGGTTAGTTCTCCTGTTAGAGGTTATTGGTATAAGTTTTCCTGAGAATATAGATAGTACTGAAATATAAAAAATTACTAACCAATAGTCAAGCTTTTTTTGCCAGTATCGTATAAAAGTTGGCAGGCACTACAACTTAAATTTTTTAAAAAAAAGTTTAAAAAACGCCTAAGTCCGCAATTTTTTTTTTCAGTCTTGCAAGTCACTATATTTCAATAGTTTAAAAAGCCATTTTTTGCGTTTTTTTGCTCAAAATAAAAAAAATGGTGTTTTGAAAAAG
>VAPE01036120.1_pt1 | contig 76996 bp, 72 predicted proteins | sample 3393911 | NCBI WGS metagenome assembly VAPE01 (sample SAMN08290436, study PRJNA428436) | hydrothermal vent metagenome | isolation source: Deep-sea hydrothermal vent chimney | place: Atlantic Ocean: South-mid Altantic Ridge
AAGGAAATGGGAGATTTTGTCGCAGGTTTCAGTAAGGGAACTACCGACGCAATGATTGAGCGTATGGCGGGAACAGCGGAGAAATTGACCGAGTTAACGGAGCTGGCTTTAAATTACAATTTAAAGCCCCTTCTTGACACGAGTGAGGCATTTATTAATAGCGGAACATTAGACAATTTGGTTGAGTTTGCAGACGCGGTGGCAGGTGCAAGAAGAATGCTTACCGATGAACTGGTAAGCAGAGTCGTGGATACGGGTCAATCAATGATAGAAGCTTTTATAACTCAGTTTGATGTGAAAGAAGTTATTAAGTCGGTGAATCGTTCGGCAATGAAAACGATTGAAGAGGCCAAAGATAAAAAATATCATAAAGGTGGCGCTCTATCGCTATTGTCACTAACAAAGGACCCTGAAGTTATGCACGGGCTTAAGTTTATGATGTTGCTGTCTAAAAACTTGACTGTTGATATAGAAACACATGCACGAGATATATTTATTTCCAGTATTGGGGCGGAAAAAGGCTTTAAGGCTGTGTAATTAATACGATTAGTCTTATTCGTGAGCTGAAAAAGAAAAGAGATAGCTTGAATATCCCGCATGGGCTTTGCTTGTTTATAGCATAGTTTGTGCGGGATATTGTTCTGATGGTGGTTTCATTATTTGCTTTTTTATCATAAAATGTATTACAATCATCGTTGTTATATTCGGTGGAATTATGTTGTCTGTCTTTATATGCCGGATGTTATTAATCCAAAATGGGCGCGTAACTCAGGGGTAGAGTGCTACCTTCACACGGTAGAAGTCGGCGGTTCAAAGCCGCCCGCGCCTACCAGCCAGAAACACTGCTTTAAAAATTTATTTGTGAGAATATACAGATGAGAATAAATTTAATAATTGCGAAAAAACTAAAATAAAGCGATCAGTTAATAGGCGTTTTTATAGATCGGTTTGGTCGTTTTTCAGCGTGTCTTGTTCTATGTCACGTGACTGTTCTATTTTTTTTACGTCTGTCCCTGTTTTTTCAAGCGAGCTATATGCTTTGATCTGTGCCAATTGCAAATAGATATCTTCAAAATCCTTTTGTTTTCTTATTGCTTTGTCTATTTTTCTTATAACATCTTTGCTTTCTATCTGTTTTGTTTTAAGTTTATTTCTACTTTCCTTGAAAAGAGCAAAGAGGTTAAGATTGTTTTTCATTGTCGATACCTCCATTGTTTTATTATTTAGGTTCGTTTATTACTGGAAAGTTTGGTTATATCATTTTTATATTGCAAATTTGTGACGAAATTGTTTCAATTTGGTTAAATTTTTACTTAAAAACATTTTTTTTATATATATGTGGATTGGATAGATATTTAAGATGAAATTTAGTATAATTTCCAACGGGTTTACCTGTTATTAGTTACAAGCATTGCAAATAGGAATACATTTGGAGGTATGCATATTGTCGGTAAAAACGCCTAATTTTTTTCATTTAGCTCTCCCTTTTTCCATAGTTAATGGAGTAGTTTGGGGTATCGGTATTATGGTTATACCCTTACTAGCGCAAACGAGTATGAAGGCAGGCTTGGCATTTGCTATGTTAAACCTGGGTATCGGCATAGGTGCGATCATGTGGAGCGTCTTGTCGCATACAGTAAAGATTAAAAACCTTATATTTGCGAGCAGTCTTTTGTCTTGCGTTGGCTGGCTGTTAATCATTTTATTTCACAGTGTATTTTTAATTCCACTTGTGTTCGTTTTTGGGTTTTTTGCAGCTGGTATATTTGCACTTGCAAGTGTTATCGTGACAAACACTTACGATAAATCTAATTGGGATAAATATATATCGCTAATGCAGGCATTTATGACGATAGGGACCGTTGTCGGATTGCTTGTTGTATCGATCTACACAAATGCTATAGCCGCTATTCCCTTTTTGATTATAGGTTTTTTATCATATATTCCCTTGGCGCAATATCATAATCATATTACTAAGCATCGGCGGCTTGATTCTTCTTTGATAAAGCCCAAAATGCATTTTTCTGAGATTTTTACAGGCTATTTTTATCACAGATTTAGGATAAAACATATTCTTCATCTTAAAAATAAGCGGGTATTATTGATTAATTTTGGCTGGATTTTTGCTTTATTAGCGGCTGCACCTATTTACGCAATGTATCCTCTCTTAATGAAGCATGTGTTTTTTGTCAAAGAATCACTATCTTCTCTAATTTATGCCTTAAGTACCGGATTAGGCGTAGTTTTTTTTGTGATGGCCGGAAAAATATCTGAGAAACATAGTCCTTTTATTTCTTTTAATATAGGTATTTTTCTGTACGCATTAAGTTTCATATTTATGCTTTTAGGTATATATATGTCCTTGTACTTATTAGGAGAGATTGGTTTTGTAGTTATGATTATTGCATGGTCATTTATTGCCGTAGGTATGAATATTGGCATAGTTAAGCTGGTAAATGAAACAAAAAGATCAGAACTATTGGGTGTTGCAAATATGTTTCAAAGTTTCGATAATGTAATTGGCGGGTTCATGGGTGGTATAATAGCAACGCATTTTGGATACACTTATGTAATCTTATTCAGTTTGTTGTTTACTATATTCGCTATGGTAGCCGGCGTAAGTTTGCTGAGTCGCAAATTTCAACAACATGTGCAGACTGCTTTATGAGTCTAAGCTAAAAAAATAGCCTTTTAATTCTAAAATATCCTTGATTTTTTGCACTAAATCTATAATAATGGACGGCAAGGGAGTAAATTAATTTATCTTTTAAGATGGGGACTGTTTTGCATGGGAACCGAAATTAATAAAAAAATACCGCTTTATGATGAGCATGTAAAATTAAAGGCTAAAATTGTTCCTTTTGCAGGATTTTTGATGCCGCTTTACTACAAAAGTATCATTGAAGAACATCTGAATGTCAGAAATCATTCCGGTTTATTTGATATTAGCCATATGGGTGAGGTGATTATAAAAGGAAAAGATGCAGGGAGATTTTCAGATAATGTCTTTACCGCAGATATTTCCAAGATTAAACCTGGTGAAATAGTTTATTCGTTGTTACTTAGCGAAAAGGGCGGAATCATAGATGATGTGACTGTATTTAAATTTTCCGAAAATAAATATATGACCGTTGTGAATGCCGCTAATACCCAAAAAGATTTTTCATGGTTACACTATCAGCAATCTGAATTTACAAAAAAGGGATACGACGTCAGCGTAGAAAATATTAGTGAAAAGATAGGATTAGTTTCTGTTCAGGGCCCTAAGTCAAGAGATATAATATATCCGTTGGTAGATGCCTACGATGTTGTTAAGAGAAGCGGGTGCGATTTGTTTGATTTTAAATCTAACACTAAATCTGTTAATGAATTAAAACATTTCGAATTTAGTTGTATATCGTTTAAAGAGATCAATATGGACGTCTTGATTTCAAGAAGCGGATATACGGGAGAGTTTGGATTTGAGATATTTTTTCCGGTTGAGAAGAGCGCAATTGTGTGGAACTACCTCTTAGAGCATAGGCAACTCTCAAATCTTGTTCCTGTCGGTTTAGGGGCGAGAGATACTTTAAGATTTGAGGCTGCATTACCCCTTTACGGGCATGAGCTTGACGAGACTCTCAATCCTTATGATGCAGGCCTTGAAAAATATCTTTCAAAGACAAAAGATTTTATCGGAAAAGAGGCATTAGAAAGTTTAAAAAATAAAGAAAAAAGACTTATATTTTTTAAACTTTCAGGCAAACAAATACCGAGGCATTCGCAAAGGATTCTAGATGAAAATCTTAAGCCTATCGGGTGCATTGCAAGTGGTACCTATAGTCCGTCGAACAAGTTTCCTATAGGGAGTGCATATATCTCAGACGCAAATATTAATCTTTCATCCTTAGACGGTTTTTTTATAGATATAAGGGGAAATTTCGAAAAGGCGGAGATTGTAAGCCCTCCTTTCCACAGAAAGAGCAAAAAATGAATAATTGCGATCGGTAGTGCGATGTCTATTTGTGTATTTAAAATTAAAATAATAAAAAATAAGGGGTTTAATGATGACAGTTAGTGGTCAATTTTATTTTTCTAAATCGCATGAGTGGATTTTAAAAAAAGCTGCTGATGTTTTTTATATCGGGATCTCCGATTTTGCTCAGTCAGAGCTAGGAGATATTGTATATATAACTCTACCCGAGGTTGGTAAGACTTATCAGAAAGGGGAAAAAATGGGCGAAATAGAGTCTGTCAAGTCGGTTTCGGAAATTTATGCTCCGGTTAGTTTTAAGGTTATTTCCGTTAATCCCCAGTTAGATGAAAAATCCGAGATCATTAATACAGACCCCTATGATACGGGTTACATTGCACAGGTTGACGTATTAAATATTTCTGATCTTTCAGGCCTAATGGACAAAAATACTTACGAGTCTTTTGTGGCATCAAATCATGCATAATTTTCATTATTTTCCAAGTTCTGAAACCGACATAAAAAGACTTTATACGATACTTAACATAAAAAATAAAGATGAATTATTTAAAAAAATTGTCGGAGACATTCCTTTAATAAATGTCAATGACATGAAAACTCTGCTTCACGGAATGGATGAAGCTTCCTTAATTCGTTTTTTTTCCAATATCTCTTCACACCTTCCCGACAAGAATGGGTTTTCTATTTTTGCAGGTGGTGGTGTTTATAATCATTTTGTTCCAGCAGCGATAGATGTACTTATTTCCAGATCAGAATTTTCTACTCCATATACCCCTTATCAGCCCGAGGTCAGTCAGGGAACACTTTTTGCCTTGTTTGAATTTCAATCTATGGTAGCAGAGATTCTAGGGATGGATGTTTTAAATGCATCTATGTATGATGGAGCGGAAAGCCTTGCGGAGGCGATATTAATGTCTTTAAGGCTTTATTTGAACGCAAACCCGCATCTTAATTTGCTTAATTCAGAACGAGATTTTAAAAATAATCATTTGGATGATAAATCAGACATTCACTCCAATCATTTAATTTTGGTTTCGGAGGGTATTAATCCAAATTATCTTTCTGTTGCTAAATCCTTTATTGGCGGTATTAATGCAAAAATAGGGATGGTTAAACTTGACAAGAAAACGGGCCAAACAGACCTGAATGATTTAAAATTAAAGCTCAAAATGGGCGTTTCGACGGTCGTTATTCAGCAACCTAACTACTTCGGCGTGATAGAGGATTTGGAAGAGTTAGAACAAGTGATTCATGGTTTTAATCCTAGGCCCTTTTTTGTGGTTTCAGGTACCGAACCTTTAAGCTTTGGTACTATAAATCCTCCTGGTTTTTATGGTGCCGATATATTTGCAGGGGAAGGAAATTCTTTCGGGAACTATATGAATTTTGGTGGTCCGCTTCTGGGGCTTTTTGGCGCAAAAAAGGAGTATATCAGGCAAATGCCGGGAAGAATTGTCGGCAAGACGGAAGATGTCGAAAAGAAAGACGCTTACACTTTTATTCTCGCTACGAGGGAACAACACATAAGGCGGGGTGCTGCAACTTCTAATATTTGCACTAATAACTCTCTGAACGCTGTTAGGGCGGCTATTTATCTTTCTTTGTGTTCAAAACGTGGATTTAAGGAGCTGTCACTGTTAAATCTTAAGCTTGCACATGTACTGCGCGAGAGGCTTATAGAAACGGAACTTTTTGAAGAACGGTTTTCAGGAGACTTTTTCAATGAATTTACATTGAGAATAAGGGGTAAAAGGATTGATGCTTGTCAATTTATTGATGAAATGACCGATAGGGGTATTTTGGCAGGTATAAAAGTTGCCGAAAATGAAATTTTAGTTTCGGTGACGGAGAATAACGACATTGATGATATCAAAAGATATGTAGAAAATGCTAAAGGTATCTTAAAATAAACATAAAGTAAGGGAATATAGGTTTATAATTATGGTCAATTTTCCGGGAATATCAGGTTTTTTTTTCGACGAGGATTTACTGATTAAACAGGGTTCCAAAGAAGTTTGTGGTATGCGAATTCCTAATTGCGGGCTTGAGGATTGCGAACTAAAGAAAACTTCATCGGATTATATAAATAAGAAATTTTTAAGAAAAAATATGCCGAGACTTCCAGAGGTGGCAGAACCCACCGTAGTCAGGCATTTTGTCAGGCTTTCTAGCTGGAATATGTCTGTAGATTCAACCTTTTACCCCTTAGGTTCTTGTACTATGAAGTATAATCCTAAGGTGAATGAGCTGATTGCGTCGTTCGATAATATAAAGGGGCTGCATCCCTTAATGCCTGCCCGTTTCGTTCAGCCTGCGTTGAAGATAATAGATGATTTTAATCTTATCCTTTGTGAACTTACGGGTTTGGACGAATTCGGTTTTGCCCCACAGGCAGGCGCTGCAGGTGAATTTACCGGTTTAAGGGTTATAAAAAAATATTTTGATGTAAAATGTGAAAAAAGAGATATCATACTAATACCGGATAGCGCTCATGGAACTAATCCTGCAAGTTCTGTACTGGCTGGGTTTACTCCACTGGAAATTAAAACGGGTGTAAATGGGTATATTGAGGTAGAAGATGTAGAAAAACACCTCTCTAAAAATGTTGCTGCAATAATGATAACGAACCCTAATACTCTCGGTCTTTTTGAAAGAGACATTAAAAAGATAAGTAAGATTATGCATGAAAACGGGTCTTTAGTTTATATGGATGGGGCGAACTTTAACGCATTTATAGGCAATATTAGAGTTTCGGACATGGGAATAGATTTGATTCATCTCAATTTACATAAGACGTTTTCAACCCCCCATGGGGGTGGGGGTCCGGGGAGTGGTGCCGTAGGGATAAGAAGCTTTCTTAGCGATTACATGCCCGTGCCTTATGTAAATTGTGCCAACAGAATTTACAGTTTAAGTGAGGATAAAAAGCATACTATCGGGAGAATAGCCCCATTTTTATGCAATTTTGGAGTTATTCTCAAGGCTTATGCCTATCTTCTTTCTCTTGGAAATGATAATATTGCGTCGGTTAGTGAGATTGCAATCCTCAATTCAAACTATATTAAGAAACGGCTTAGCAAGATATTTGACGGTGCAGATCCTTTTAATGACAAGCTATGTATGCACGAATGTGTTTTTACGGATAGCGTATTAGAATCTATAGGGATATCCACACTTGAATTTGCAAAACTTTTAATAGATCATGGATTTCACCCCCCAACGGTTTATTTTCCAAAAAATATACATGGTGCTATTATGATTGAGCCGACCGAGACCGAATCAATAGAAACTATGGATAGTTTTTTAAAGGCGGTAGAAGAAATAAGATCTAAGACCGAAAAGTATGTTGCGCTCAAGACTCCCTGTAAAACGAAGGTTAAGAGGGTTAATGAGGTGTTGGCAAATAGACATCCTGTGTTTAAATATTAACAAATCACATTATAGTTGTAAAAAATATGAGGTAAAGAATGGCTATGAGTTTTAAAGACATTAGTTTCGAAGCCGCTGATGGTGGGATTATTCACGCTTCCTTATTCGGTTCATATCCCGACATTGTTATACTTGCACATGGCAAAGTATTCAACAAAGAGAGTTATTACGACCTCTGTGATGTTTTCCTAAAAAATAGAATATCATCATTAGCCTTTGATTTTAGAGGCTATGGGAATTCAAAACATGGAAGAGGAGATGCCCATGCGTACGGGGAAGATATTATAGGAGCTGTAAATTTTGCAAAAAGCTTGGATTTTGTGAAAAACATAACAATATTAGGTTCTAGTATGGGCGCCGGCGCTGTGTTAAGTGCGTCAAAGCTTTTTAATTCCGCAGAGATAAAATCCGTCATCGCCGTATCCCCTGTCTATGTGGAGGGTGCAGATTTTATTGATATCCCTGTCCATTATTTAGGTTCGGAAGGAGAACAGTTCGCAGAAGGTATTAAAACTATGTACGCTCAGACCAAATCTCTTAAAACTATTCATCTCTTCAAAGGCAATACTCATGCTCAGAATATTTTTGCGACTGAATCAAAAGATGAAATAATTTCATTGATAGTTTCCTACGTAAAGGACTAAAAAAGATTTAAATAGCTTTTTTACATAATTTTGCCTTTTTTTTCAAAATTGTGTAAAATACCTTAAATTTAATAGTTTTATAATAATAATTAGGATGTTAGTTATGGTTATAGCAATAAGATAGCCTTAAAGTGCAAAAATATGAAAGAACTTCAAACACTAAGGGAAGGAATAAATAAGATAGACGAAGAGATTGTCGAGCTTCTCAACAAAAGAGGGAATATAGCATTAGATATCGGGCGGATAAAGTCTTCCGCCAATAAAACATATTATAGTCCGGGTAGAGAGAGCGAGGTTTTTAAGAATATAAAAAATTACAATAATGGTCCGTTAAAAGGTGAGCATCTACAAAATATATTTAGAGAGGTCATATCTGCATGTATCGATCTTCAATCTGCTATTAAGGTCTGTTATCTTGGTCCGGAGGGGACATATACCCATATAGCCGCCATAAAAAGATTTGGTTCGTCGAGGACGTTAGTGCCTGCTACGACCATAAGGGATGTTTTTGATTCAGTTTCCAACGGATTTTCCGATTATGGCGTAGTACCGGTCGAAAACAATATTGAGGGCATGGTAAATGCTACATTTGATATGTTTGTGAATTCCGATGTTACAATAATAGGAGAAGAAATAATTCCTATTAGCCACATTCTCTTATCAATGGAAAGCGATGCTAAGAATATACGTAAAATTTATTCTCATCCACATCCCTTCGGCCAATGCAGAAATTTTTTGGAGAAAAATTTTAAAGACGTGGAACTAATTGATGCTTTTTCGACTGCGGACGCTTGTATTACTGCATCTAAAGAGGCTGGTTCTGCCGCAATAGCATCAGAGGCTGCAGGAAGAATTTATGGTTTGTCTGCATTATTTTCCCATATTGAGGACTATAGCAACAATTTTACCAGATTTTTAATTATTTCTAATAGGGAAAAGGTTTCAAAAACAGGAAATGATAAAACATCTATCCTTCTTTCCATTAAAAACTCGGTTGGGACATTGTATAAGATTCTTAAACCGTTTTATGAAAACGGTATCAACATAACCAAAATAGAGTCAAGGCCGTCAAAGAGGTTTAATTGGGACTATCTATTTTTTATCGATGTCAATTCTCACGAGTCTGACGAAAATCTTAAAATAGCGTTAAAATGCATAGAAGAGTACACAATCTTTATAAAAATATTAGGCTCCTATGAGTCTGCATCTATTAACGTTTAATTCTCACTAATCTTATAAAAACTGAAATTTAATATGAGTTTTCGAGGTAGTAATAAATTAAAAGAAAAACTAGACGATGGTGCATTTGTTTATACATCGGAAATATCCCCAGAGAGAGGGACTGATCTTTTAAAAATGAAAGGTATATATAATCTTTTAAAAGATCGCGTCACAGCTTTTAATATCACGGACAATCAAGGGGCAAATATGAAAATGTCCTCGCTTGCCGGGGCAATATATATAAAACAGCTGGGAGGAGAGCCTATTTTTCAGCAAACTTGCAGGGATAGAAATCGTATGGCGCTCGAATCTGATCTTTTGTCTGCCGCTGCCTTTCAAATAGAGAATATTTTAACCCTCACTGGTGATTATATATCTTTTGGCGATCATAAACATGCAAAAGCTGTTTATGACATAGATTCCGTTAACCTAATAGGGATTGTAAAGGGGCTAAACGCTGGAAAGGATATGAATGGTAGTAACCTTAACGGCGCTACCGATTTTTACATCGGCGCGGCGGTAAATCCAGAATCGGTTCCTTTGGAGCCGCAACTCGCAAAATTTAAAAAAAAGATTATTGCAGGTTGTAATTTTTTCCAAACTCAGGCTATATTCTCCGTTGAGAAGTTTAAGAATTTTTACGATTTTTATAAAAATTATAAAGACATAAAGATTATTGCAGGGATATACATATTAAAATCAGGCAAAACAGCCAATTTTATGAATAAAAATATCCCCGGCATTTATATACCGGAATCCATTATAACAGAGCTTAATAGCGCCCTTGATCCGATAAAAAAAGGGATTGAAATTGCCGCAAGGATAGCGAGGGAGCTGAAGCCATTAGTGCATGGTATTCACATAATGGCCTACGGCATAGAAGATAAAATTCCCTATTTTTTAGATGAATTTGAGAGATAGAGTGCTGCTTTTCGGCAGAATGTCAGTTGACATTGTCTGCATAAAAAGCTATAATAGCCACAACACCAGTATAGGATTTAGGTTCAAGTCGAGTCTTAAATTACATTATTTTTTTTATTTCCATGTCGAAATATTAAATTTAGTCAGATATATTTATTAATTAAAATTAATAAATATATGGTGGGTTCAAACTTATAAAAGACCAAATAGGATATTTTTTATGATGAAAGAGATTAGAATACACGGACGAGGCGGACAAGGGTCGGTGACCATGGCGTCTATTCTTGCCTTAAGTTTTTTTGACGATGGAAATTATTGCCAAGCATTTCCATCTTTCGGATCGGAACGAACAGGGGCTCCCGTTCAGGCTTTTGCACGATTTTCCGATAAACCTATTAGGACAAGGCACCAAATATACGATCCAGACTATGTTATTGTTCAGGATACCACCCTTCTTAAGCCTGTTCCGGTTTATAAGGGGCTTAAAGATACCGGTAAGATTTTAATTAACTCAGAAGCCGGTATCAATGAGATCATTAAGGGCCTTAACGGAGCAAAAGAAAAAAACATTGTTTTATTTCCTGCACTAAAAATTGCGCTTAAGGTTTTAAACAGACCAATTGTTAATACAACTTTGCTAGGTGCTTTTTCCGCAATAAGCGGAGATGTCAGTATAGAATCCATCAAAAAAGAAATAGAGAATAGGTTTGGCTCTAAACTAGGTAGGCTTAATGCGGAAGCTGCTCAAATTGCCTATAATTACATAAAAGGAGACAAGAGTGGATTTTAAAACTGGAATCATTGCCCTTCCGGGAGCGGCGCTCGCAAATAAAACGGGTTCTTTTGCAAATGAAAATCCTATATTTAAACATCAAAAATGTACCGGTTGCAATCTCTGTATATATTTTTGTCCCGAGGGAATTGTATATGGAGATAAAAAAACAAAAATTTATGATTACGATATAGATTATTGCAAGGGGTGTGGCATATGCGCCGAGGAATGTCCCGTTGACGATATAGATATGATTTTAGTAGAAAAGTAGTTATTTTTAAGTAAATTTTTAATCCGGTGAATATTTTATGAAAAAGGTTCTAGAAGGTTCAATGGCTATTTCGGACGGGGTAAGGATGTCGGAGCCTCAGGTTATTTCGGCTTATCCAATTACGCCTCAGACGCACATAGTGGAGCACCTTTCTCAAATGGTTGCGGACGGCGATTTAAAATCTGAGTTTGTTATGGTTGAAAGCGAACATTCCGCTGCGTCGGTAGTTTTGGGAGCTAGTGCCTGCGGCGTTAGAACGTATACTGCAACAGCGTCTCAGGGTCTTTTATATATGGAGGAGGTAATATATAATATTGCAGGTATGCGTCTTCCTATCGTGTTGACCGTTGCTAATAGGGCTATCTCTGCCCCGATAAATATCTGGAATGATATGCAGGATGCGATGGCCATTAGGGATACGGGCGCTATTATGCTCGTTGCAGAGGATAATCAAGAGGCATATGACATGCATATCCAGGCATTCAAGATTGCGGAAGATCCGGATGTTATGCTTCCCGTTGCGGTAAATGTAGATGGCTTTGTTCTGACCCATACATTTGAGGTTGTTGAAACAATAGATGATATCGGTAAGATAAGGGAGTTTCTGCCCCCCTTGAATATGAAATATAAACTTGATGTCAATAATCCTTATTCCTTTGGGACACTTGCTGAACCGTCTGTCTATATGGAAACAAGATATAGTCTTTCTAATGCAATAAATTATTCAAAAAAGGTTATAACACGGGCTGCAAATGAATATAAGGATATGTTTGGTAAATTTCACGGAGCTCTTATAGATACTTACAAAATGGATGATTCTGAAACCGTAATTGTCGCAATGGGTTCCGTTTTAGGCACAATCAAGGATACAGTTGATGAAATGAGAGAGTCCGGTAAAAAGATTGGTGTATTAAAGATTCGTTCTTTTAGGCCGTTTCCGGAGGATGAAATTATTGATGCCCTCAAAAATGTACGAAATGTTATAGTGATAGAAAAAGCGGTGTCTCTGGGAAAGGGTGGTATTCTTTCTATGGAGATCAGGGATGTGTTTTACAGGCATAAGATTACATCTGCAAGTATCAATGGGTATACGCTTGGGCTCGGTGGTAGAGATATTACGCCCAAAAATATACATGATTTAGTTTTAAGAGCCGAAAAAGAAGAAAATGTTGATGGTGTGTTTATCGGTTTAAAACAACAGCTTCTTTAGGAAATTTAAAATAAAATAAATAAAAATAGGAAGATAAGTTATGCTAACCAAAGAGGAAACACGTAATGAGCTTTTTACTATGGGGCATACCGGTTGTTCGGGTTGCGCTCAGTCCATGGCTGTCAAGCTAATACTTGAGGTTCTTGGTAAGAATACCATAGCGGTTTCCGCAACCGGATGTTTAGAGGTTTTTTCAACCCGTTATCCCGAGTCCTCATGGAGAATCCCGTGGATTCACTCTCTTTTTGAAAATTCTGCGGCGGTAGCATCAGGCGTAGAGGCTGCACTTAAGGTTATGGGCAAAAAGGATGATATTACCGTTATATCACAGGGCGGTGACGGCGGTACGGCTGACATCGGGCTTCAGGCTCTTAGCGGTATGTTTGAAAGGGGGCATGATGTTCTTTATATCTGCTATGATAATGGAGCGTACATGAATACAGGCTACCAGAGAAGCGGTCTTACCCCTTTTGATGCTTATACTACTACAAGTCCTTCAGGGAAAGAATCTTTTGGTAATTCAAGACCAAAAAAATATATGCCTGAGATTGCGATGGCGCACAGAATTCCTTATACAGCAGTTGCTTCGGCAGGTTATCCCCTTGACCTTCAAAAGAAGGTTAAAAAGACTAAATCAATTAATGGACCGAAATATTTACAGATAGATGTCCCATGTGTTCCCGGATGGAAGTATGAGCCTAGGTATTCTATTAAGATAGCCCAACTTGCGGTTAAGACTGGCTTGTATCCATTATTCGAAGCAGAATACGGTAAGGTGGTTTCTGTTAGAAAGATAAGTAAAAAGGTTCCCGTAGAAGAATATCTTAAACTTCAGGGGAGATTCAAACATTTGTTTAAGGATGATGCAGGCAAAGCCGAGATAGAAAAAATTCAAAAAATAGCAGACGATAATATTGCTTACTATGGTTTAATCTGATTGAAATTTATTAATGACCCCGAATAATCCTACAAAAAATAGTCGTTATGATGAGTTTAAAGAAAAAATCATCGATGGAAGGTTGGTATCGAAAAGTATAGAACGGTCATTAACGAAGACAATAGATGCATTAAAAAAGTCCGGCATAGTGCCGCTGATAGCGGTTATTCTTGTAGGAAATAACCATGCTTCTGTTGTTTACGTCCAAAATAAAGAACGTGCCGCCGAAAGGTGCGGTATATTATCTCAAAAGTTTATTTATTCGGAGTCTTTAACTGAAAAAGAACTTTTAAATAAGATAGAAGAATTAAACAATGATACATTGGTGCACGGCATACTTGTGCAACTGCCACTTCCCGAGTGTATCAATGAGAAAACCGTAATGGATACCATAAGTCCTTATAAAGACGTTGATGGCTTTCATCCTTTAAACATAGGAAAGGTTTCCACAGGAAGCTCATCTTTTCATCCATGTACCCCATATGGAATTATTAAGATGCTTGATTATTACGATATTTCCATCAAAGGGAAAAATTGTGTTATAATAGGGCAGAGCAATATTGTAGGAAAACCGCTTGTTACAATGCTTATAAATAGGCTTGCCACCGTTATTTCGCTTAATATTCATACAAAAGATATTAAATTTTTTACGAAGACGGCGGATATTCTAATTTCGGCCACGGGAAGGGCTAACCTCATTGATGACAGCTATCTAAAAGAAGGATCGGTCGTGATAGATGTGGGTATTTCAAGGCTTGGCGGAAAGATTTGTGGAGATGTAAATTTTAAAAAGGTTATCAATAAGGTTTCTAAGATAACCCCTGTTCCGGGCGGTGTTGGACCGGTGACTGTTTCTGTGTTAATGGAAAACACCGTTAATGCGGCAATGCTGTTAAAATAACATATATTCCATATGATAGTCACAAAACAGAAAAAATTAGATGATATAGCAAGAAATATTCGTGGCTCTGTTTTTATATTCGGATGCGGGATATGTTCCGATACGTCTAGGACCGGTGGACCAAAAGAAGTCCTTGCAATGAGAGAAATTTTAGAAGATAGAGATATTCTCGTTACTGGCACTTATGTGATAGATGCAATGTGTCACATACAAAAGACAAGAAAAGCTGTTAGAGACAATAAAGATACTGTTTTAAAGTCCGATTCCATTCTGGTTCTATCCTGCGGAAGCGGGGTTCAATCTGCCGTTATAGCGATAGATGATTCCAAAAAAATAGTTTCAGGTGTCGATACTATGTTTATGGGAAATATTGAAAATCTATCGTCCCTTAAAGAAATGTGTTCTTTATGCGGAGAATGCGTTTTAAACGAGACTGCTGGGATTTGTCCGGTGACATTGTGTCCGAAGGGTTTGTTAAACGGACCTTGTGGCGGAATGAAAAATTACAAATGCGAGGTTGACGGAAATATGGATTGCGCCTGGGTTAAGATTTATGAAAGAGCGATCATTCAAAATACGGTTGACGACGTTGACAATATAGCAAAACCAAAGGACTATTCGGTAAAAAAAAGATGCGCAACGGTAAAATTTACGGGTTCGCACAGATAAATTGTTTGTTAATCTTCAACTTAATAGTGCCTATTAATTTTATATGAAACCTTTTAGCGTAAAAGCCCCAGATTACATTTATAAAATACAACCTTATATTCCGGGAAAACCGTTGGAAGAGGTGGAAAGAGAAAGAGGAATCAAGAACATAGTGAAGTTGGCATCCAATGAAAATCCGTCAAGGCCTCCACTGAAAGCGCTCAAATTTATCAGATCCCACCTAAAAAATATAAATAGATATCCTGATGGTTCGGGTTTTTATTTAAAACAAGAATTAATCCGTTTTTTTAAAATCAGTAATAAAAAACAAAACACGCTAAACTCTACTAATTTGATCCTTGGAAATGGTTCAAATGAGTTAATAGACATAGCTGTAAGGACATTTTGCTGTAAAGATGAAAATTTAGTCGTACCCTTTCCTTCATTTGTAGCATATTACCTTGCGGGAGAGCAGTTAGGTTTAAAACTGAAGATGAGCAAATTGAAGGATTATTTTTTAGATTTAGACGATATGCTTAGATTAATAGATGATAAGACCAAGGTTATTTTTATTTCTAATCCGAATAATCCGACGGGAACATTTTTTTCCAGAGGCAAGATAAGAAATTTTATAGAAAATGTTAAGGATAATATTTTAATCATAGTAGATGAGGCATATGCTGAATATTCAGGAGAATCTCTTGTAGATGAAATAGATATAGCAGATTTTCCTAATGTGCTTGTTTTAAGGACTTTTTCAAAGGTTTATGGTTTAGCAGGGCTTAGAGTTGGATATGGAATAGGGCATAACGAATTGATTGGGCTAATGGATAGAGTTAGAGAGCCGTTTAATGTAAATTCGTTGTCGTTGGTCGGTGCGCTGGCCGCATTAAGGGATCAAAAGTATGTTAAAAGGGTGATTAAAACTAATGTCACCGAAAAAAATTATTTGTATTCAGCCTTTAGAGGTTTAAACATAGAGTTTATTCAAACTGGTGCAAATTTTATATTAACAAGACTAAAGGGGCAAAAAGCCGTTTGTGTATATGAAAAGCTTTTGAACATGGGCATTATTATAAGACCTATGGATAGATTCGGTTACGACGATATGGTCAGGATTACTATAGGCAGTCATGCTGAAAATGTTAAATTAATCAGAGCATTGGGCAAGGTTGTGTAGCTGTTACCCAATAAACGTTAAAAAGGTTTTGCTTAATTTAATGCGTTGGAGTAAAATGAATCCTATGAAATTCAACTAGAATCGGAGGTTTAGAAAAATTATTTTAAAATTTTTAAATCTGATAAAAGGAGATAACATATGATTATGGTATTAAAAAAGGGTGTAGCTGCAGATCAGGTTAATTATATATTGGGTAAAATAGAGAAGGTGGGTCTTAAGCCTCATATATCCGAGGGGACGGATGTTACTATTATCGGATGCATTGGGCATGAGGATGCCGTTAAAGCCTTTTTCGAAGAAGCAGAAGCGCTTCCAGGCGTTGACAAGGCTATAAGAATTTCAAAGCCGTTTAAATTGGCATCAAAAGAGATTGGTAAAGAAAAGTCTATTGTTAAGATTGGAGATGTGGAGTTCGGAGGGGACGCGATTGTTCTAATTGCAGGGCCTTGTGCTGTAGAAACGCTTGATAATGTTACGGACATTGCGGAAAATATAAAAAAGTCCGGTGCAAAGATACTAAGGGGTGGAGCGTTTAAACCGAGAACAAGTCCTTATACATTTCAAGGTCTCGGCGAAGAAGGATTGAAATATTTAAGCGAAGCGAGGAAAAAGACAGGACTATTGCTAGTGACGGAGGTAATGGATCCCAGAGATTTGGATATAATATGCTCTTATGTGGATATCATACAAATTGGAGCAAGGAATATGCAAAATTTCAGACTTCTCCAGGAGGTCGGAAAGGTTAGAAAACCTGTCATTTTAAAAAGAGGGCTTTGTTCGACCATACAAGAGTTTTTGATGTCTGCAGAATATATTATGTCAAATGGTAACCAGGATGTCATACTTTGTGAAAGAGGAATAAGGACATATGAAACATCGACAAGAAATACATTAGATTTAAGTGCCGTTCCTGTTATAAAGCGTCTTTCCCATTTGCCAGTTATCGTTGATCCTTCTCACGCGGCAGGCATTTGGCATTATGTGGAGTCTCTTTCTCTTGCGGCTATTGCGGTCGGTGCGGACGGGCTAATGATAGAGGTTCACCCTACGCCGGAAAAGGCATATTCAGATGGCGCTCAGTCTTTGAAATATGATACATTTGACGAATTGACAAAAAAGGCAAGGTTAGTCGCTCGTGCTGTTGGAAGAACTATTTAAGTATTTTTGATTAAAATTTTTAATATAGGTTTTGTATAGTTACGTAAATGTTTAGAGAGATATCCATTATAGGACTCGGCTTTATGGGCGCATCCATTGCAGGTGCATTAAAGGATTTAAGCCGAGAAACAAAGATACGGGGCTATGATATAAATAGAAAACATTTAACATACTGTATTTCTAAAGGAATCGTAGATTCCGAGATAGATTTCAGTGATAGTTGGGGCAGTAGACATAGACCCCCTGCTATAGTGTTGCTTTGTACACCCGCCAATACCATCCTTTCAATAGTAGATAAATATGAAAGTTATCTCAAAAATGCTTCTTTAGTAACAGATATAGGAGGCGTGAAAGGCTCTATAGTCCTTGATGTAAAAAGTAATAAATTAAATTTAAGCGGGTTTGTGGCATCGCATCCAATGTGCGGTTCAGAACAATATGGACCTAAGTATGCCGATTTTAATTTATTCAAAGGCAAGAACTGTATCGTTATAAAGGATGAGGAAGATGCGAGTAAAGACCGGCTTGCAAAGATTCAGAAGGTGGCCTTATTTTGGGATGTTCTCGGGATGATTGTTATTTATTCTACATCAAAGTTTCATGATAGCATGGCCGCATATGCGAGCCATTTGCCCCATTTAATAGCCTTTTCTTTAAGCAAAACGGTTTTGAGCATGGCGCAAAAAGAAGGAGAAAAAAGCGCCTTTAATTTTATTTCAAGCGGCTTCAAAGATTCGACAAGAATCGCCTTGTCGTCCCCTGATATTTGGACGGATATATTTTTAATGAATAGCGAAAATATAATTAATTCATTGGATAATTTTATTTCAATTACGGATATATTTAAAGATTTATTAAAAAAGGGCGATCGAAAAGGGCTGAAGAATTTGATTTCATCTATATCTAATGAAAGAAAAATCCTATAGACTGAATTTTTGGAGGAAATGTTTTTGATTGTATTAAGACCTGACAGAGCTTTGGTTACGGGTATTGAGAAGGAAGTTGAGGGTACAGTGGAAGTTCCCGGAGATAAATCTATATCCCATAGGGCAGTCATGCTTGGGAGCCTCGCCGTTGGAATTTCAAAAATTGACAATTTATCGCTTTCCCTAGATAATGCGGCGACCGTGTCCGCATTTAGGAATCTCGGCGTAATAATAAATGAAATCAATTTCGGTAAAAATTCAAAAAAATTTGTCATCAATGGAGTAGGACTTCATGGACTAAAAGAACCAAAGACCATTATTGATACCGCTAATTCGGGGACGCTTACTAGGCTTATTGCCGGCATACTTTCCGGAAGCGGGTTCTTTTCGGTATTATCCGGGGACAAATATTTAAACTCACGTCCTATGGAGCGTATAATTAGGCCGCTAAGCCTCATGGGAGCAAAAATAGTTGGGCGAGAAAATAGAAATTTTTTGCCACTCGCCATTACCGGAGCAAAATTAAAATCTATTTATTATGAAGTGCCGGTTCCAAGTGCACAGGTTAAATCCTGCGTACTGCTTGCCGCACTTTTTGCTGAAGGAAATACCGTAATATATGAAAAGAAATCTACAAGAGACCACACGGAAAATTTTCTAAAACTTCAGGGTTATCCTATTATTGTTGAAAGTGTAAATGTTGTCGGAAATATTATATCCGTAACCGGTGGCGGGGAGCTTCAACCCTTTGAAATGACCGTTCCGGGCGACTTTAGTAGTGCATCATTTTTTATAGCCCTTGCCCTTTTGCAAAAAAATTCGGAAATTAAAATAAAAAATGTTTTGCTAAATAAAAACAGAATAGGACTCTTGCGTGTTTTAGAGATGATGGGCGCAGATATAGAAATAATACAAGATGGCAAGGGAATAGAAAGTGTGGGAACAATAACGGCAAAATATTCAAAGCTTCATGGAATCCATGTGCCGCCGGAATTAGTTTCTGATATGATAGATGAATTTCCAATTTTTGCGGTAATTGCATCATTTGCCGAGGGAATTACTAAGGTAATCGGAGCTAAAGAATTAAGGGTGAAAGAAAGTGACCGTATTAAAACTATAGTTCTTAGTATGAGAAGTTTTGGCGTTAAGATTAAGGAATTGGAAGATGGATTTGAGATAGAAGGGGATTTAAGCAGAACTTGTGATGAGGATAATGTAAAATCAAAGAGCAAGGGTTTTGTATCTCTTAACTCCTACGGTGACCATAGAATAGCTATGTCAGTGATAATTATGGGGTTGTTTCTCAAAAATATAGAGACGGAGATACAAGGTATAGACTGCATAAACACCTCTTTCCCTGAATTTTTTAACAGTGTTATTAAATTAACGGAGTAGAATTAAAATAAATATGAATGTTCTTGTTGCACCATCCGCCGGATTTTGTTTCGGCGTCAAAAGAGCTATTGAAATGGCATCACTTGAAGCCGAGATTTGCAAGCCGTCCGAAATATTAAACACTCTTGGTCCTATTATTCATAATCCTCAAGTGGTTAAGTCTCTTGAGCTTAAAGGGGTTTATCCGATCGATAATGTGGAAGATAACGATTGCAATACCATTATAATAAGGTCTCACGGTGTTAAATTAGACATAATGGATAAACTTAAACATAAGGGAGTAAAAATAGTTGATGCTACATGCCCATTTGTAAAGCAGGCGCAAAATTATATAACAAAGGCCACATCAAATGGATATTTTATAATTATGGTAGGAGATAAAAGCCATCCGGAGGTTCAAAGCGTAATAAGTTTTGCCGATAAGGGCAAGTATTTAATAATAAATGATATAAATGATTTCAAGGATATCCCCGTTGCAGAAAAGTTGGCATTAATATCCCAAACTACGCAAGATGTAAAATTTTATAGTTTCATAATAGATGAAATATCCAAGATTGCCAAAAATGAGGTGGTTGTTTTTAACACTATCTGCGATGCGACAAAATTAAAACAGGAAGAGTCTAAGGTTCTTGCTTCCAGCGTTGACGTAATGATAGTTGTCGGGGGCTATAATAGTGCCAACACAAATAAACTTAAGAATATCTGTATGTCTATCCAAACAAATACATATCACATAGAAACGGAAGTAGAGGTTGACCCAAAATGGTTCATAAATGCTAATACGGTTGGAATCACAGCTGGCGCATCTACTCCAGATTGGATAATAAAAAGGGTTGTTGACATGGTACAAAGCGCAGGTGATATTAAAAAATAGTTAATGGCAATTAATAATAAAACTTAAATTAAGCAAACAAAAATATTTGCTTAATTTATTTAAATGTGTTAGATTGGTCATATCAATTTTAGGAGGGAGTATCGATATTTATGGCAAAGCAAAATTTTAATCAGGACATGTCTTCAGGAAAGGATCCAACGGAGTTTGAGCTTTTACTTGGTGCTTACGAAAATATGAATACCAAGGGACTCATCAGGCAGGGAAAGGTGTTAAATATTGATGAAAAGTATATTTATGTCGATGTAGGGGATAAATCTGACGGGATTATCACGGTTGAGGAGGTTTCGTCCGGAGGCAGTGTAGATATTACGGCTATGGTCACAGGCGATACTATTGAGGTCTTTGTTGGGCATTATGACGATAAGGTCGGATATTTAATATGTTCGAGGGAGAAAGCGAAAAGCGTATACGCACTTGATGATATTGAGAGGGTTTGTAATGACGATGAGGTGATAACCGGAACTGTTGTAGCAAAGACGAGAGGCGGATTAATCATCGATTTGAACGGCGTTACCGCATTTTTACCCGGTTCTCAAATAGATGTTAAACTTACGAAGGATTTTGATGTTTTCCTTGGGAAAAGTCTTGAAGTAAAGGTTATAAGCGTGAACAAGAGAAATTGTAACGTTATAGTTTCAAGGCGTAAGGTCATAGAAGATGCAATTAAAAAATTAAGGGAAAATGTTTTAACAGAGATAAAAGAAGGAGATGTGCTTGAAGGCATAGTTAAAAATATTACAGATTACGGAGTCTTTGTAGATTTAGGGGGCATGGATGGACTTATTTACATAACGGATATTTCGTGGAAAAGAATATCACACCCTTCGGAAGTGTTGAATCTCGGACAAAAAATAAATGTAAAGGTTATTAAATACGACGAAGAAAAACATAGGGTCTCGCTTGGTTATAAGCAGCTTTTCAAAGATCCGTGGGAGGATATACTTGAAAGGCATAAACAGGGCGATATAGTTTCCGGTGTCGTGATTAACATTACGGATTACGGCGCATTTATTGAGCTTGATGACGATGTTGAAGGTCTCATACATGTTTCTGAAATGAGTTGGGATAAAAGGTCCGTTGATTTGAAAACCTTCCTGACAAAAGGGCAGAGAATTGATGTATTAATTTTAAATATTGAGCCTGAAACCAAAAAGCTTTCATTGAGCATAAAGAGACTTACGGAAAGCCCGTGGAACAAGTTGAAAGATAGGTACGCTGTAGATACCATTGTAGAAGGGATAGTTAAAAATATATATGAGTTTGGTATATCCGTTGAATTAGATGAAAATTTTGATGCATATATCAAACAAAGTGATTTTTCTTGGTCAAAAAGAACGAAGCATCCCCAAGAACTATTTAAAGTGGGAGAAAGTATCAAGTGTGTTGTTTTAAACATCGATGAGGACAGACAAAGGATATTCTTAGGTATAAAACAACTCACAGAGAGTCCATGGAAAAATGTTAAGGATAAATATTCGGTCGGAATGAATGTTTCGGGTGTTGTGTCTAATATTACAGAATTTGGAATATTCGTTCTTCTTGAAGACGGTATTGAGGGTTTAATTCATAATTCAAAGATTCCTGATAGCTTTGCTGAAAAAGTTAGTATTACTGCGGGATCAGATATAGATGCCGAGATAATTATGGTAGATTCGAATGAACAAAAGATCGGTCTATCACTCCTGCATCATGGACAGGGTTAACGAATATAAATAAAACTATTATTAAGCATGAGAACAGATAGACATCCTTTTCTAGCTGGTTTATTTTTTGTATTTTTATTTGTTTGTGTAGTAGTGTTTGGTATATATATTGTTTTAATTAAACTTCAGGTGAAGTCCGGTTATGATGTGGTTTCGGGTACTTCCCCGTATGCGATTGGGATAATAAATCTTACTGGCACAATACACAGTTCATTGAGTTTTATATCTATTCTTAATCATTATAGGCATGAAAGTGATATTAAGGCCATTGTTATTAGGGTTAATTCGCCCGGTGGAGAGGTTGCTCCGTCTCAGGCAATATATGAGCAGTTAACGAAGTTTAAAAAATATAAAAAGGTCGTGGTCTCGATGGGGTCTGTTGCTGCATCGGGGGCTTATTATATTTCATCTGCAGCTAATGAAATAGTTGCAGAGCCCGGAACATTAACCGGTTCGATCGGTGTTATCATGGAAATGCCTAATGTACATAAGCTAATGAAGAGGGTCGGCATATCCTACAACTACATTGTGAGTGGCCCATATAAAGACATTGGAACGCCTTTCAAAAAAATGTCTCCAGAACAAAGAGAGAAACTTCAAGGCGTTGTAATGAACGTGTACGAACAGTTCGTGGAAGCTGTTGCAAAGGGTAGAAATCTTAAGGTTAAATACGTTAAGAAACTTGCGAATGGAATGGTTTATTCCGGACAGCAGGCTCTCGCATATCATCTTGTTGATAAGCTCGGCGATTTTGAAGATGCAATTCATGCGGCTAAGGTACTATCTGGTATAAAAGGCAAACCTACCCTTGTTTATCCTGCCACTAGGCAACGTGGCTTTCTTCAATATATTATAAAAAAGGCGGTAAAATCATTTGTTGATTATGTAGGTGATAGAACATTTTTGAAGGGTTCAGGGCTTGTGGCGTATAACAATATGGAACTAAATTTTTAATTTATGGAAATTATTTATGCCCCGTGGCGTATGGATTATTTAGTTAGAGATAAATCAAAAGATGAATGTGTTTTTTGTGAGGGTAATGTCTGTTTTGAAGATAGGTATGTCCTTTTTAAAGGGGAGCATTCGTACATAAAACTTAATACATTTCCCTATAATTGCGGTCATATTCTCGTTATTCCTATGACACATGCCAAAGAACTTAATGGACTTTCGCTGGAGGCAGGTACCGAGATCATGAAGCTTTTGTCTATAAGTTGCGATATTTTAAAAAAGGTTTATCATTGCGATGCCATAAATGTAGGATTGAATTTAGGCAAAGCTGCAGGGGCAGGCATTGAGCAGCATTTACATTTTCATATAATTCCAAGGTGGGATGGAGATGTTAGTTTCTATACCGTTTGCTCCGAATTGAGGGTTGTTTCTGAGATATTAGACGATACATATGACAAGTTAATAGGTGATTTTAAGAAAATAAAGCTATAAATTCAAAGTTGTTTAAGATTTATCTACGCAGGAGGAACAAATGGTTAAGTTTACAAATCTCGTACTATTGATTATTTTTGTCGTTGTTGTGTTGGTATTTACTGCAGATAATCCTGAGCGTGTGAGTATAGTATTTTTTGGTATGCAGTCTATAAAACTCCCCATCTCTGTTATAGTATTTTCCTCAATTGTAATCGGTATTCTAATTGCTCTTGTATATCATTTTTACGCCGTATATATGCTTAAAAAAAGATTGAAGGGCGAAAGAGGCAAGGCTACGACAACCAGCTCTATTTAACTGCGTAGATGTTAAGCCTTCAAAAAATAGTCGTCATAGGGGGAGTAACTTGTTCAGGAAAAACAGAAGTATCCCTTAAACTGGCGGAATTATTTCCTTCCGAATTTGAGATTGTCAATTTTGATTCGCTTTGTTTTTATAGATATTTTAATATCGGAACAGCAAAGCCTTCGTGGGACAATAAAAAGAGTCTTAGACACCATCTTTTTGACATAAAATACCCAGATGAGAACTATAATGCACACGATTTTGCCAGAGATGCAAAGTGTGTTATCCGCGATATATTTAAAAGGGGCAGGGTCCCTCTTTTTGTCGGTGGTACAGCCCTCTACATGAAATCTCTGCTTTACGGTATGTCTCCTATCCCTGAAATAGACAAGGTGAAATATAGAGATAAAACAATTGAATTGATTGAGAAAATAGGTGTTACGGCCGTTTACGAAAAGCTCAAGGAGATTGATCCGCTATACGCAAAAAAAATATCTCAAAACGATAAACAAAGGGTAGCAAGGGCATATGAAGTTTATGAAGCAACGGGTAAGACCTTTTCTTCTTATTTGTCTGCAAATCCGTTTGGAAAATCTGTCTATGATTGTATATATTTTATTTTAATTCCTCCTAGAGATTCTCTCGAATCGCGTATACTAAAAAGAACGAATAATATTTTAAAAGAGGGTCTGATGGATGAAATATATAGTATAATCAATAGGGGTTATTCTCGTAATCTAAAGCCGTTTAAAAGCATAGGCTACAAGGAAGGTCTTATGTATTTAAACGGTGAGCTCAAAACGACCGAAGAGTTGATTAATAGTATTGTTATTGCTACCAGACAATATGCAAAAAGGCAGGCAACTTATTTTAAGAAGGTAGAAAATGGTATAATAATGATGTCGACCGATCCGAAAGAAAGAATGAAAACTATAAGGTTACGGTTAGGCATATAAATTAAGAAATTAATGATAGATATCAGTGGAAATTCCATCAGACATTATTTGCTTGAAATCTTTAATAAATACGGGTATAGCAATGACGGAATGGATGCGATCGAGCGGTTGTGCTCATTTGCGAGGGATGTCGGATATAATTCATTTTTAGTAGGCGGATTAGTGAGAGATCTTTTGATATACAATATGAAAGTTAACCCTAAGACGTCCTCTCGTTTTAAATCTGCGAATATCTTTAACGTATTCGATAAAGTAATTTGTAGAAATGCTTGTCTTGATATAGATATTGTACTAGAGGGTGATGCCGAACGATTTGCCGAATTATTAAGGGAAAGAAGTGATGTTGGTTACATACCCGATTCTATAAAAATTTACAAAAAGTTTAGAACTGCTTCTGTTAAGTTTTTAATTAATAAAAAGTTTTTAAAAATAGATTTGGCTTCGACAAGAACGGAAAAATACCAAAATCACGGTGCGCTTCCTATAGTCAATATAAATGGAGCAAGTATTGCAAAAGACGTCATTAGGCGGGATTTTACGATAAATACGCTCTCTCTTAATATTAATACGGGTGTTTTGAAAGATGCTACGTGCCCATTAAGCCTTGCCGAACATTCATTTTTGGAAGTAAAAGATTATGCGGGTGGGTTATCCGACATATTAAACAAAAAAATCAGAGTATTGCACGATTTAAGTTTCAAAGAGGATCCTACTAGAATAATTAGAGCCGTTAAGTTTGAGAAGAGACTTGGATTTAATATTGAAAAACATACTAAAAATCTAATCAAGGAAGCGATAGAATTTGGGGCAATAGATAATGTTTCGGGAAAGAGAATAGTTGCCGAATTGAAACTTTTATTGAATGAAAAAAGTTCATGGATGTATTTTGAAAGGCTTGATAAGCTAAGTGTACTTAGGGCTATTTGTTCAAATTTAAAATTTGATAATTATACAAAATCGGTTTTCAAAAAAATTCACCGTATAGAAATGATGTATTGTTTGACTAACCGTTTTGTGGTATATGGAAGGCAAATTGCGATAGGTAAGGAAAATAGGAACAAAGACCGCTTGTTCATATTTTATATCGCAGCGCTTTTACGCCACCTAAGCTCAATTGATTTTGATGTGGCGGTTAAAAGATTGTCGTTGGACAAAAAAATTAAAAAAATAATAGAGTCTACGTATATGGAAGCGGATAATATATACGATATTGAGAAAAAAAATGGAGTGGCGTCATATGAATGCGACGGATTTTTAAAATTAAAAAATAGTGAAATATACCTCATGTTTAGAAATTTTAGTGAAAATGGGATTTTGTTTTATCTTTTAGAAAATGACAATAAAACTGCGAGGAGTTTAAATTTTAAAAAATGGGTTATAAAATATTTAAATAAGATAAGATTTATAGAGCCTGTAATTGATGGAAATGAAGTTAAATCTCTCGGTATTTGCGAGGGACCGTTATGCGGCGCTATATTGGAGGAAATTAAACTTTTAAAGATAGATGGAAGGCTTAAATCTAGAAGAGCAGAGATTCTTTATATTAAAAACAAATACATCCTTAATAAAAAAATGGAGGTGTTAAAAGATGATTGAGTTTAGTTTCAAATATGCCTTAAAGTCTGCAATAGGAGAAAATGGGATAGAGGAGGCAGAGATCCGTTCATTGGAAGGGGATATCGTTAAGGCAAGAAGAAGGCTTAACGAGTTACGGCGAAACAGAGAGATTGGCTTTTATGATGAGATAAGTAATATAGAAATGGTTAAGACAGTGAAAGACACCGCGGATAGACTATTTTCAAAAGATTTAGATACATTGTATGTTTTTGGTATGGGCGGGTCATCACTTGGGGCAATATTTTTAAGGGAAGCCCTGCAAGGTATCTCTCCCAACAACGGTGATGAAGATCAAAAAACGGGGAGCGGGATTTTTAATAAAAGTGTTAATGTTATTTTTTCTGAAAATATAGATCCGGTATATCTGCGTAAAAATATTGAAAATATTAATATCAGAAAGACCTTGTTTTGCTTTGTGACAAAGTCCGCTGATACCATAGAAATTGTATCCCAATTTTTTGTCATTAAAGAAATGCTCAAAAATATAATGGAAGATTATAATGGTAATCTTTTGTTTATCACTGACAAAAAGAGTGGATTTTTAAGGCATTATGCTGATGAAAACGGTTTAAATGTCTTGGATATTGCGAAAAATGTCGGAGGAAGATATTCCATCGTGACTGCAGGGACCCTTTTTCCAGCATATGTGATGGGCATAGATATTGATATGTTCTTACATGGGGCAATTTCTTACAGAGATAACATGTTGAATAAGGGAGTTTTTGAAAATAATCCCGTTTATTCTTTGGCGGCTATAATTTATCTTTACTATAGTCGAAAAAAAAGAAATATATTTGTAATGAATGTGTATAGTGATTATTTAAGAGAGTTTTCGAGATGGTTCAGACAACTTTTTGCTGAAAGTCTTGGAAAAGATCTGATATCACCAACCCCCGTTCCCGCGACAGGGGCTACCGATCAACATTCACAACTTCAACTTTATATGCAGGGACCTCAGGATAAACTGATAGGTTTTTTTTGTTTAAAGAGTTTTCATAAGGATTATCTTATAAATACGGCGGGATTTAAAGAGTATGATTATTTAAGTGGTAAAAAAATGTCCGAACTTCTCATTAACGAGCTCAGCGGTGTTGAGCTTGCGCTTGCCATCGGCGGAAGACCTTCGTTTAGGGTTATATTAGACAAAATTGACAATTTTACGCTTGGAGAATTATCATTCATGTGTATGGAAACAATTTCCGTTTTAGGAATGCTTTTGAAAATTAATCCCTTTGATCAACCTGGGGTAGAAAAAGGAAAAAAATTTGCTTACTTGTTGATGGGCAGAAGGGATGAGTCTCTGTCTAAAGAATTGGCAGAGTTAAACAGGCTAAATAATATACCGGATTTGAGATACTAAAATCAAGGAATATATATTAAAAATAATCACTAGATGATTCAAAAAGCCATACTCATAGGTATCAATAAAGCATTTGAAGGTAAAGGCAGGGAGAAAAGCGAGGATTCGCTTAAAGAGCTTGCTTTATTGGCAGAAACGGCCGGTGCCACTAGTGCAGGCGAGGTTTTAAAAACGGTTAAGAGGATTGATCCCGCTTATTATTTATCCAAGGGAATGATTGAAGAGATTAAAGAGCTGACAATTACAAACACGGCGGATTTAGTGATTATAGATGTTAACTTGAGCCCAGCCCAAGAAAGGAATATGTCGGAGTACATGGGCGTGAATGTGATAGACAGGACAAGGTTAATTCTAGATATATTTGCCATGCGGGCGGGAACAGCCGAGAGCAAGTATCAGGTAGAGCTTGCGATGCTAAATTATGTTTTGCCTAGGCTTAAGGGGATCGGCACTATGCTTTCGAGAACAGGAGCCGGTATAGGAACAAGGGGTCCGGGAGAAACTAAATTAGAAACAGATAGGAGAAAGATAAGGCAAAGAATATCCTACATAAAAAATAAGCTTAAATTGGCTGAGAAAACAAGAATTCTACATAGGGCTACAAGGAAAAAACATGCTTTGCCGATAGCAACACTTGTTGGCTATACTAATTCAGGAAAAACAACCTTGCTAGCCGCTTTGACCGGAAAAGGTAAGGGTGGAGAAAATAGGCTTTTTGCTACGCTTGGAACAAAAATGGCGTCTATTTATGATGTACGTGATAAAAGGAAGGTTATAATATCAGATACGGTTGGTTTCATCCAAAACTTACCACCATTCTTGGTTAAATCATTTAAGTCAACCCTTGAAGAGGCGGTTTGTTCGGATGTTCTGATACATGTCGTGGATCCTATTCAAGAAGATGCTTTGTATAAATTAGAAGAAGTTGTGAAGATACTGGATTCTATTGGTGTGAATGAAAAAAAGACGATATTAGTTTTAAATAAGATAGATATGTTAACCCCTGAACACGTGAAATTTTTACAGAACAAACTGGAACAGCTCACGGGTAATGTTGTGATACCTATTTCTGCAAAAACAGGTGATAACATTGGTGCGCTGAAGGAAAAAATATTTAACGCGATGCCATCTCCGCGCAGGTACGGAAAATCCCGGCGATATTCTAGATATGAACAAGCTTCAGAGGCAGAGCGGTAATTAGGAGTGTATACTATGAAAAATGGAGTTTATCATATTGCCATAATGATATTTTTGATTTTTACCTTATCTGTTTATATTGTAGGCTGCGCTTATAATCCGGCAAGTATTACCATTAATGAACCGCTCACAAGTTTTAAATATAAAAAGGTCGAAATAGACAAACTTATAAAGAATCGTAATCTGAGAATGGCGTCAATTTATCTTAATAAAATGATTAGTAATAATGACCATTTTTTTTATGCTTATCTGCATTTGGCGGTAATTGGTGCAATGTTCGGTGATAAAAAAAGATGTACTAAATATCTATCGCTGTCTAAAAGCTATATTCATTCAAGGCAGGACAAATTAGAATATCTTTTTTATAAAATAAAAATTAATTTAATAAATAGACAGAAGGGTTATTTTGACTCATCAATGGAAATTATTTCCAAGTTAAAAGAAAACGGAGCTAATGTAGGGCGGCTTAATTACTATGAGGGTTTATTGTTTTTTTATCATGGCGATTTCTCAAGTGCATTAAAATTCTTTAAAACGGTAGTAAAACTAAATTCAAGCTATAAGAGGTATGCTAAAAATGCGATTAACAAGATCTAATAAATTTTTGCCAATTTTATTTATATTTATTTTTTTATATCTACTTTTAAGTGTTTTTTTGAAAAATGGTTACGCTTTAAATATAAAAGTGGAAACATATGTCGTGACTCCGGATAATAGCGGCGGAGAATTACAATCTGTAGCTATAAGTAAAGCGCTTAAGTTAGCTCTAAAAAAAGCTGTAAGTAAATTAATAGGTGAGCAAATGACTTTAAATAAAGATAATAGTGATATGATAGAAATAATAAATAAAAGTATTTTTTCTAATAAGATGAAATATATTTACTCGTTTAAGATTATAAAAGCAAAAGGCTATCTCAATCTTTATTATATTAATATAAATGTTTCAATTAGAGAGAAGGAGCTGAGGAGCCGGCTTGAAGATTTAGGATTTAATGTTGTCAAAAATATTTCAGTAGATCAGGCTGTCAAGTATAATACCTATTACATTAAATTTATGGGTAAATACAAGTATGCCGATTCCAATAAATTACAAAAATTAATGATTAAGTACTCTAAGCACTTAAAAAACCTCTATGTATCATCTTTTTCGGTTAATTTTGTGGAGATTAAGATTTTATATTACGGAAGTATTATAAGGCTCTTAAAAAGTGTGAAGAGTAAAGTAAAAACATACTTAGACGCCGATGTATATCCGGTTAAAGGGGGCGTGATAGTCGTTGATGTTAATTAATATCACGCACAACAAGAAAGCTTAGATACATCCTTCGTAAACGTCTGTGCGCAAAGCTTTAGGCTCTCTGCCATAGTTGGATAGACCCCTATTTCTCTGCCAATTCTTTCAACGGTGTAGTTATTTTGTATATATACGGATGCTTGCTGGATAGTTTCGGAAGAGTTATGGGCAAGTATATGTATCCCTAAAACCTTATCTGTTTCTTTTTCTGCTATCATCTTAACAAGCCCCTCAGTTTTGAATATTGCTTGTGCCTTGGGTGTATAACTAATGGGGAACAAGGCTTTTTTAATATTATAACCGGCTTTTACGGCTTGTTCCTCTGTGAATCCTACGGAAGATAGTTCGGGATCGGTAAAGGTTGCATGTGCAATAGTCAAATAATTAGTTTTTGTATGCGCGTTGTCCAAGAGATTATTCGCGGCAATCTTGCCTTCATAGGCTGCCGTAGTTACAAAAAACCATTTTCCCGCGATATCTCCTGCAGCATAGATATGATCTGCTGATGTTTTTAATTCATTATTTACTTCGATAAAACCGTTTTCGTCCGATTTCACTCCGGCTGCGGTTAGATTAAGCTCGGCAGAATTACCTATGACCCCGGTTGCCATCAAAAATTCGTCAAATTCAATGATTTCTACGCCATTTTTAGTTTCTAACTCGGCATATTTCCGATCATCCTTTTTATACAGTTTTTTAATTTTGGAATTCAATAATATTTCTATACCTTCTTTACGCAGGATATTTTCAAGCTCTTTAGAAATTTCAGGCTCTTCGTTTAATGCTACCCTGTCCGCCCTGCCAACCATAACAACCCTTGAACCAAATCTGCTGAACATTTGTGCAAATTCGAGAGCAAGCGCTCTTGTCCCTTGTATCAAAAGAGTTTTTGGAATATATTTGATATTTAACAGTTCGTCATTTGTTATATAACCCGTATCCTCAAGGCCGGAAATATTCATTATTCTACTTTTAGAGCCAGTAGCTATTATAAATTTTTCAGATGAAACAGTATACGGCTGTTCTGTTGTATTAACCGGCATTATCTCGATCCTGTTTTTTGAGATAAATTTACCGGTTCCATTTATGAATTTTATTTGAGGGTATCCTTCTAGTACATTGTAATATTTTATCTGCCTTAAGGTCGTTAAGAGAATATCCTTTTCTTTGACGAGTGACTTTATATCTATAGATTTTTGTTTCACATCAATACCTTTATATTTATTGCACAAGGGTTCGTGGAATATCCTAGCGGCTTCTATTAAATGTTTGGACGGCACACAACCCCTATTAAGGCATGTACCTCCTATAACCCGGTTTTCAATGACGCATACCCTAAGGTTTTTTTCGGCGGCATAAATGGCAGACGAAAAAGCGGCGGAACCCCCTCCCAAAATAATAAGATCAAAATCGTAGCTGCTCGCGCTCAAAGCGTTCTTATGAGGTATCTTATCGTTATTTGTACCTGGATCTCCAATGTCCGAGATCTCATATGCACCCGGCGCGTAACCGGCGCTGAGGATAGATGAGATGATTGTCTTGATATGAAGATTGTTATCTGTAACTATGTGTGATTTATTCTCGGTTAGAACGGTATCGATGCTTTGAACACCTGAGACACTGCCTATGTATTTGTTTATCTTTGCGACGCAATGTTCGCACGTCATACCATTTACTTCAATATCTATTCCTTTCATAAATACCTCCCCCTAAATTATTTATAATTTTAAAATATCTAAAATAGGGCACTTCCTATTATTATTATTTTCTTCTTCGCACAATAATATAAGGGATAAAAGTTCCTTGCGCATAAGGTTTAAAGAATTAATCTTTTTATCCATTTCATACACTTTTTCCTCAGCTAATTTTTTTACGTTCAAACATGTGTTGTATTTATTGTTGTCTAAATAAAAAAGTTTGGCAATCTGTTTTAAAGAAAAACCAATATTCTTTGCATGTCTTATAAAGCGTAAGATATTAACAGCTTTTTCTGGATATATCCTATAGCCAGATTCATTGACGTAAGGTTTGTTGATTAGGCCTATGCGCTCATAATATCTGATGGTCTGGGTGTTTAAACCAACCACTTTGGCTAATTGTCCGATTGTCATATTCTGCACTTTTAACGTAATAATCTTATTATAAACCTTATACTGCGGTATAAGGTCAAGCATTGTATCTAAAAGATATGAAATATATTCTTAAAAGAGGTGACTGCCATAACATTTAAATAAAAATTAAGAATCGCATAGATGAATATGCTGACAAAAAGTGGGATAAAGAAAAATAAAAAAATATTTCTTTCTTTTTTGTATATTAAGCCGAGTGTAAGCGAGATCATTGGCGTTCCGATAAACATCTGTCCCACAAAAAGACCTATAACAGACCCGTATTTCAAAACGTAATCCTGAGCTTTTTTAGTCCTTTTAAAATTAGATAATCTACCGAATAACTTTAACGATTTTAATCTAAGCCCAATAAAGAATAAAATTGAACACACAAGTGTTTCGGACACAATTATGAGCGAAATACTAAGGAGAGGATTTAGTTTATTGGATACGGCATATAAAGTAGAGACATATTTTCCTACAGCCACATTGATTGTGATCAATATAAGATATTTGTAAAAAATTGATTGTAACATGAGTTTTAAAATAATATTAATGTGATGAAGGTGTGATTGCCTTCTAACGTATTTTGTTTTCGGTATTTTTTTGGTATAATCATAACTATAAATTATATATTTAATAAGGCGTAAAATAAACTAAAATTTATAATTTTGGTATTGTTAAAAATGTATTGTTTTGCTCCAATTTCAGATATGTTTGAAACTGCAGAATCTATCGTTATACAGGTGGAGCTTGTAGGGGTCAGCAAGGAAGATATCAATATAACGCTCACAAACAGTCGCATTGAGGTTAGCGGTATAAAAAGACGCAAAGGAATTACAGGAAACGAAAGTTTTCAACGAATGGAAAGACCGTTTGGTTTTTTTAAAAGAGTTTTTGATTTACCTGATACTATAAATGCCAATTCCACTACGGCCTCATTCAATGACGGACTACTTGAGATAGTTGTGCTCAAAAGAAGTATCAGGGATAGCTTTACTTTATCAAGTATTGATATTGAATAGTTATAGCCGATAACCTTGCTGTACTGTAATATATTGATGGTATTAGATTTGGGTTGTGATAAAAGTGGTGAGAATACAATAATTTGACTGAGGGTAAAATTTATTATGTTCAATTTAGATAATTATGAGGATAAGCTATCAGAAAGCGGATATAGAGTTCTTACCATCTCTATCGAAGAGTCTAAACGAAGAAAACATTACTATGTCGGGCCTGAACATATGCTCTACGCTTTAACGGTAGTCGACAGTGAACTTTTGGATGAAATATTTTTAGATTTAAAGGTAGATAAAGGAAAAGTTTTAAAGTTATTGAATGATTTTATGATGTCATCGGAGCAATACGTCGGTGAAGGTCTAAAAATACCCATTCAGACAAGAAATTTATTTAAAAGCGCTTATGATTATGCCCAAAGTTCTGGTAGGAATTTGATAGATTCGACCGATTTTCTTATGGTTATGTTCAGGGAGTCAAACTCTGTTCCGGTTAAAGTTTTTAAGGGTCTTAATATTGATTCTGTGATAATTGCAGACAAGATTTTTCAAAAAATTAGGGAAAGAAAAAATAGAAGTGACGAAAACAAAAGAAAATACGATTTGCCTTATACGTTGCGTCAGCATGCCATAAATCTTAGTAAACTTGCCGTTATGGATAAGTTGTCATTAGTTTTTGGTAGAGAAAAAGAGATCGCGAGGGTTATGGAAATATTGTGTCACATCGATAGGCCCAATTCAGCCATTATAGTAGGCGAGCCGGGTGTGGGTAAAACCGCAATAGTAGAAGGGCTTGCAAGAAAAATAGAACTTGAGCCCTATAACGTACCCCCGAGGCTCAGGAACAAAATTATCATAAATCTTCAAATGAATTCTTTGGTAGCGGGTACAGTATTCAGGGGGATGTTTGAGGATAGGCTGGAGAAAATTATAAACGAATTGAAGTCCAGGAAAAATATAATAGTTTTTATTGACGAGGTCCATTCTATAATAGGTGCCGGTTCTGCTATTGCCGTTCCAAGTGATGCTGCTAATATATTAAAGTCATCTCTAGCGAGAGGGGAAGTGCAGATAATAGGGGCGACCACGTTGTCAGAATACAAAGAGTTTATAGCGGAAGATGAGGCACTGGCTCGTCGTTTTCGGCTTGTCAATGTGAGGGAGCCCTCAATCAGTGATACTAAGAGGATTCTCTACGGATTAAAAAGAAGATTTGAAAATACCTATAATGTTGAAATAGAAGATTCTGCAATAGAGGAATCCATGTTGTTATCCAATCGATATGCGAGATCGTTAAGGTTGCCGGATAAGGTTATAGAGTGGATAGACTCCGGGTGTGTTAAAGCGGAAATTTACAATGACGATAGGGTTGTTAAGAAGGAAAATATATACCAAGTTATCTCTCAAGAAGCGAATATTCCTATAGATTTAATTAAACGAGATATACTTGAAAGATTCCAAAATATGGAAGAGTTTTTCTCGAAACGGATTGTCGGACAAAAAGAGGCCGTGGATTCTCTTGCAAAACATATAAGGGTGAACAAGGGGCCGCTTAAAGGGAATTTTGACAGACCAGATGCAGTACTTCTTTTTCTTGGCCCTACGGGGGTGGGCAAAACAGAGACGGCAAAGGTAATGGCAGAGTATATGTTCGGTTCCGGCAGAAATATTATAAGGGTTGATATGTCCGAGTATAAGGATGGATCTATCGCGGTAGATAAGCTTATTGGTATGCCGAGAGGTATCGTTGGTTCCGCAAGAGGAGGAATTTTAACCAATCAGGTTAAAGATAATCCTTATTCTATTATCTTGCTAGATGAAATAGAAAAAGCAAGTGATCAGGTTTTTAATCTATTTCTCCAAGTTTTTGATGAGGGCTTTCTTACAGATGGCAGAGGAAAAAGGGTTTATTTCTCTGATTCCATTATAATTATGACTTCAAATTTGGGTTCCCATGAGTTTGCTAGATTTACAAAGCCGTTGGGCTTTATTGAGTCACACGACGTTGTTAAGTCCATAAGAACTATTATAAACAAGGAAATAGAAAATTTTTTTTCGCCTGAGTTTATAAACAGAATTGACGATATTGTTATATTTTCGCCATTAACAAAGAAAGAGGTGAAACAAATAGCTAAAATGCATATAGATTCAGTTAATAGGGCCATGTTAGAGCGGGGTAAAAATCTAAAGATTACGGATAAAGCATTAAATAAACTTGTTCTGCAGGGTTATAGTGCTAAATTTGGTGCAAGGTTTTTAAAACGAACGATTGATGATGTTATTAAGGTTCCGTTGACATTGAAATGGAAGGAAGGGGATAGCTTTATAGCAGATTTGGTTAGTGGTAAGGTGAGCGTAATTGTGGACAGTAAATGTGAGTCGTCGGTAGAGGACAACGATAAAAATAATAAGAAAAGATACAAGGGGGAGCTTGGCTATGTTTGAAGATGATAAGGATGCCGTAAAAAATGAAAAAGGTGAGAAACCGTTTAAGTTTATTGATAAAAGGAAATATTCAGAAGATTCAGTAGATTCTAATGATAAAGAGGGCAAGGTTGAGCAAAAAGATGTCGAAGTAGATGTTTCTTCTACTGAGAAAGATTTAAATTCGGACAAGTCTAACTTGGCTGATAAAACCGAGGATAATGCGCCAACTGCGGATAAGGTATCGGATATGTCCCAATTTGGAGCTGATTTTTCTACTTTTGTATATTCATTAAATACACAGGTCCTACTTTTTTTAGGGAAAATTCCAAATCCTATGACTGGCAAATATGAAAAAGATATCAATATGGCAAAATATCTCATAGATACGATAGATATGCTCTCTAAAAAAACCAAGGGAAATCTTGATAAAAATGAAGAAAAGCTCATTGAAAATATTCTTTATGATTTAAGGATGGCGTTTGTTTCTGAAAATAAATAATTATTTACCTATCCTCGTTTTATTGTTATTTTGTGACACCTGGAGGACGATTTCCTGAACTTATATGAGGATAGAGCTATAATGGAGTGCTTATGAAACTTGATAATTTTACCATAAAATCACAGGAAGTTATAGAGTTAACTGTTAATGCAGCACGTGAGGACGATAGTTCTGAGGTAACGGATCTACACCTTCTTTATGCCCTTTTGACTTACGACGAAAATAGTATCGCTATTTCTCTGCTAAAAAGAATAGGTGTAGATTTAAATACTTTTTTGGGCGAGGTCAAAGATGCACTTTCTCAGCTCGTAACGGTAAAGGGGGGGCTCGATCCCGATTTTTCTCCATCCTTAAAAAGGGTGCTTGATGCTGCCGAAAAAAACAGGGTGGCCATGAAGGATGATTTTGTTTCAGTGGAGCACTTTATATTGGCGCTTTTAGATGTTCGTAGCACTAAATCTTATGTAATTTTTGCAAAATATGGACTGAGCAAAGAGATTGTATTAAAGGCTCTTACAGAAATAAGAGGAAATATCAAGGTTACGGATCAAAATCCGGAAGATAAATACCAGGCATTGGAAAAATATACCGTCAATTTAACCAATCTTGCAAGATCAGGAAAAATTGATCCCGTCATAGGCAGAGATAGTGAAATTAGACGTATAATGGAGGTTTTGTCGAGAAGGACCAAAAATAATCCTGTTCTTATCGGTGATCCGGGCGTCGGTAAAACCGCTATAGTAGAGGGATTAGCCAAGAGAATCGCAGACGGAGATATTCCGGATACATTAAAGAATAAATCTGTTTTGTCGCTTGATCTGGGCTCTCTTATTGCTGGAGCAAAATATAGGGGTGAATTCGAAGATAGGCTCAAAGCAGTAGTAAAAGAAATAAAATCGTCTGAAGGGAAAATTATAATATTCATAGACGAGCTCCATAATCTTGTTGGGGCAGGAAAGTCAGAGGGTGCGATGGATGCATCCAATTTATTAAAGCCGGCTTTAGCGAGGGGTGAGCTAAAGGCTATAGGTGCTACCACAATTGATGAGTACAGAAAATATATAGAAAAGGATGCTGCGTTAGAGAGAAGATTTCAGCCGGTATTCGTAGATGAGCCATCCGTTGAGGATACAATATCTATTTTACGGGGACTCAAAGAAAGATATGAGGCTTACCATGGTATAAGAATAAAGGATGCGGCACTGATTGCGGCAACGATGCTTTCTCACCGCTATATTACGGACAGGTTTTTACCGGATAAGGCTATAGACTTAATAGATGAGGCTTCTGCAAGATTAAGAATAGAAATAGATTCATTACCGGCGGTTCTAGATGATGTTCGAAGGAAAATTATTAAGATCAAAATAGAACAAGAGGCGTTAAAAAAAGAAAAGGATTCGGAATCCAAAAAAAGATTAAAGGAAATAGACGAAGAGCTTGCCAATTTAGAGGAGGATTTTAATCAGAAAAAGGCACAATGGCAAAATGAAAAAAATATGATTACAAAGATAGGAGAAACAAAAAAGGAGATAGATTCATTAAAAGTTGAAGCACAGAGGTTTGAAAGAGAAGGGAAATACGATAAGGTTGCCGAGATCAGGTATGGCAAACTTAGTGAGTTAGAAAAAACGCTAGAAGATTTGAATAAGACTATAACCGAGATGCAGGAAGAGGGTGGATTTTTAAAGGAAGAGGTCGACTCTGACGATATAGCAAGGGTTGTTGCGAAGTGGACAGGTATACCGGTTACAAAGCTTATGGAGGGCGAGAAAAAAAAGCTTTTACTAATAGAGGATCACTTGCATAATCGCGTAATATCGCAGCACGAGGCGATAAGTAGTATTGCTAATACAATTAGGCGCTCTAGGGCAGGTTTATCCGATCAAAACAGGCCTATGGGTTCTTTTATGTTTTTAGGTCCTACGGGGGTTGGAAAAACAGAGCTCGCCAAGGCACTTGCCGAATTTTTATTTGACGATGAAAGTAATATAGTGAGAATAGATATGTCGGAATATATGGAGAGACATACCGTTTCAAGGTTGATAGGCGCTCCTCCGGGCTACGTTGGTTACGAAGAGGGCGGACAATTAACCGAATCGGTTAGACGCCGTCCTTATAGTGTTGTGTTGTTTGACGAGGTAGAAAAGGCGCATAAGGATGTATTTAATGTATTATTGCAGCTTCTTGATGAAGGTCGCCTGACCGATGGGCAGGGAAAGACGGTAGATTTTAAAAATACGATTGTCATTATGACATCAAATATCGGTTCAGATGCTATACAGGGTTATAGTGGGAAAAACTATGAAGAGATGAAGAATAGTGTCATAGGGCTTTTGAAAAATTATTTTAGACCTGAATTTCTCAATAGGTTAGACGATGTAATTATCTTTCACGCTTTAACGGAAGCCGATATTTTAAAAATAGTGGATATCCAAGTTGACAAACTGAAAAAAATTCTTAAGGATAAGGATATCGAGGTTGATTATACAGAATCTGTAATTAAATTTATAGCTGCAGAGGGTTTTGATCCCGCGTATGGCGCAAGACCGTTAAAAAGGACAATAAAAACCCTTTTGCAGGATAAAATAGCTATGGATTTACTTTCAGGCGGCATTGTTGCTGGAGATTCCATTATGATTGATTATAAAGAAGAATCAGGCGGCATCGTAATAGAAAAGGTTGTGACGGTTTCAAGTGAGGATGTGTAAGGAAGACAGGTTTGATTTGTCAATTTGACAAATAGCAATATTGTAATTTTGACTATTATTATCACAATGACAATATAGATTAAGAACTATGAGCTGTTTTTTAGCGTTAAATTTTTTTTAATATAGCAAATGTACACTGTTCGGCAGATTTACCAAAATAAAATATATTATGGCATAGTTGTTGCTTCTTTATATCACATGAAAACAATTAAGATTTTAACTTACTGGAGGTTTTGAAAATTATGGGCTTTAAATCTGATTCTAAGATTATTGGCGCTGGCGTTGCCGTATTAATAGGCATAATTGCAGGTGTTATAATCACATCAAGTTTGCATTTGTTTAAGAAATCTGTTGCTGAATCGGTTCCGCCGGTAATTTATACGACGACTAATTCACGGATGCCGGCTCAAAATGGCCCAAATAATTTTGTTGCATTGATAAAACGGGATAAACCATTTATTGTAAACATCAGGACAACGCAGAAGATAACGGGTGGGCCGTTCCGCATGTATCAGAATCCTTTTGGTAATGAGCGAAATCCTTTTGGTAATTTTTTCAATAATTTTTTCAATAATATTCCTAGAAATACATACACTGAGGAAAGCCTCGGATCTGGCGTAATTATTAGTAAAAATGGTTATATAATTACAAATAATCATGTTATACGAGGTGCAACCAAGATATACGTAAAGCTTTATAGTGGTAAGACCTTTAGGGCGAAGGTTATCGGTAAAGATCCTCAGGTTGATCTAGCTCTTTTGAAGATTAGCGATGGCAACAATCTTCCTGCCGCAGTTTTAGGAGATTCTACCAAATCTCAAATAGGGGAATGGGTTTTAGCTATCGGAAATCCCTTTGGATTAGGATGGACAGTTACTAATGGTATTATAAGCGCAGAAGGCAGGGCTATAGGCGGACCATATGAAGATTTTATACAAACCAATGCTGCTATTAATCCGGGAAATAGTGGCGGACCGCTTATTAACATGAAGGGGCAGGTTATAGGAATAAATACTGCAATAATCAGGGGAGCGCAGGGTATAGGATTTTCGATACCTGTAAATATTATCAAACAGGTTCTTCCGCAGCTTGAAACCGGTAAAATTACGAGGGGATGGCTCGGGATAGAGATTCAAAAAGTAACACCGGCGCTTAGGAAGGCGTTTAATTTAAGGACTTCCGGAGGTGCCTTGGTAGCTTCGATTCTCCCGCACAGTCCGGCGAAGAATGCCGGATTAAAAAGTGGAGATGTCATAATAAGGTTTAATGGAAAAAAGGTCAAAGAAATGTCTCAGCTTCCATGGTTAGTGGGTAATACGGAACCCGGAAAAATCGTGCCAATGAAGATTATAAGGAATAATAAGGAAATGACCCTTATGATTAAGGTTGGAAATTGGAAGAGTCACAATAATAAATTTAATAGTAAAGTTCAAAAGGTATCAGCTAAAGAATTAGGCGTCATTGTTGTGCCGCTAACAGGTTCAAATATGCGCAGATACAGAATACATAACGTACATCATGGCGTGATAGTTTCAAAGGTTATGCCCGGTGGAATAGGTCAAAGAGCGGGCATAATGATCGGTGACGTAATACAAGATGTAAATCATCAGCCGGTTAATAATATAAAACAATATATCAGTGATATAAAAAAGGCAAAAAAATCCAAGCAGTTCCTTTTGCTTGTCAGAAGGGGCAACATGAAGCTATATCTTGCATATTCAGAATAATAAAATAAAAAGTTTTTCTCGAAACCAAGACAAACTGCAAAAGCTGTAAACTTTTCATCACTCCTCCTAAAGGTGGCCCGGTTCAGTAGAAAGAACCGGGCTATTTTTTAACTAATTTTTTATTATATAATATTAAGTCATATGGAAAATTTTATACTTGGAACGGCAGGCCACATAGATCATGGAAAATCATCATTGATCAAGGCACTAACCGGGGTTGAGACAGATAGGCTTAAGGAAGAAAAAAACCGTGGCATTAGCATCGTGCTTGGTTATGCCGATATAGTGCTTCCTTCCGGAATATCCATCGGAATAATTGATGTTCCGGGACATGCAAAATTTATAAAAACTATGGTTTCAGGTTCGTCAGGGATGAATGGAGTATTATTGGTAATTGCCGCAGACGACGGTATAATGGCGCAAACTAAGGAACATCTTCTTATTTTAAAATTATTAGGCGTCAGTTTAGTGATACCCATTTTGACAAAAATAGATGCTGTTGACAGTGAAATTATCTCAAAAAGAGAGATAGAGATAAAAGATTTTCTGAAATCTTACGGTTATGATAAGGCATCTCAAAATATTATTCGTGTATCTGCTAAATCGGGCAAGGGCATTTTAGAATTAAAGAATAAAATAGAAAAGGCTATAAAAGATGAGGATGAAAAACTAAAAAGTAATTCTCTACGTACAAAGGTTTTTCTGCCGATCGACAGGATTATTTCACTAAAAGGTTTTGGAACTATTTTGGCAGGTACTTTGAGATACGGTAATTTCTCGGCTGGACATGAAGTGCAAATAATGCCTTCCGGTTTGACTGCAAAGATAAAAAATATAGAGTCACATAATAAAACGGTAACAGTGGCAAGTAGATCTATGCGCATATCGCTAAATATCCCTTCTATAAAAAAGGAAAGTGTAAAATACGGGAACGTAATAAGCTTAAAAAATAATCTTTTGTCTACTGATTCTATTTTCACAAAATTTTATTATGATTTTGATAATAGAAGAGAGCTAGAAAGTCATTTCTCATTGACATTTATGACTGGTAGCGTCAGTGTAGGTTCAAAGATAATTATTTTAAATAAAAACAAGAGAATAAAGCCGGGAGATTATGCGTATGCAGTGTTCAAACTGCAAGATCGAATATCTACGATGTCGAAGGAAAGGTTTATAGTGAGAGATACTGGTGAGGGAAGAACTATTGGCGGCGGAATCATAGTAGACCCATATATGGATCATCGTTATAACGAATCATTGAATGATGTTTATGGCGGAATGATTTCGGATGATCCGCAAAATATTGTTTATAGTTTTATTAAATTGGCGGTTAATGCCGATTTAGAAAAAATTTATAAAAAATTAAATTATGATCGTGCAAACTTTAAGCTATATATAAATAACCTAGCAAGAGATGGCAAGATTATAATGGACAGTAAAGAAATATTTGCAATTTTAAAAGAGGATTTTCATTCAAACAAGTCCGTTATTCTCAAGATAATTAAAGAACGCGCTACCAATGAAAAAAATACACTAAAAAAAGGCATTGGCAAGCAAGAGCTATATAACATTTTCGAGAATAATTTTTGCAGACATTCTGAAATATTATTTGAGATTATTATAGATGATTTGCTGTTAAAAAAAGAAATTTTAAACGATAACGGTAATATAATTATCAAGCAGGCAGGTTTGGAACCGGCCGATTTAGATATTCCGGAGGAATACATAAAAATTATTGAAAAAATAGAATCCTTCTTAAGCCTAAACGGTAATAGCGTTCCTACGTTTGATGAAATTGTAAAAAAAATCAAGATAAACAAAAAGATGTTGAATTATGCAATTAGTATTATGGTAAAGCAGGGTAAATTAGTCAAGATTAAATACGACATTTATTATTTAAAAGGTCAAATAGATAATATAAAAAAGGGACTTGATTTATTCTTTGCATCCTCGGACAGGCTTGAGCCGATAGATATGAAAAATATTACAGCTGTGTCAAGAAAATATGCCATACCGCTCCTGGAATATTTCGATCATGTTGGTTATACGATTAAAGTAGGTAATTATAGAATTAAAAAATAACTTTATCATTTTATTTTTTCAAATATTTTGGTATAATGCGAGGAACGATAAACAATAAGAAATGTTAAATAAGTTGGAATATGCCATATAGAGACCTTCACTCATTTGTCCGTTTTTTGGAAAAAAATAAAGACCTGCGTAGAGTCAGTATTCCTGTTGACAGTTCTCTGGAAATAGCCGAAATAGCAGACAGAATGGTAAAAAAAGAGGGTCCGGCGCTTTTATTTGAAAACGTTAAGGGTTTTAAATTTCCGGTTTTAATAAATATGTTCGGTTCAAGTAGTCGGATCCTGAAAGCCTTTGAGGTTGAGAATCTTGACGATGTTGCAAAGAGGGTGTCGGAGATAATGGATCCAGAAATTCCGGCAAATTTTTTTGGAAAGATAAAATCACTTTCGAAGCTCAAAAAACTTGCTGATTATATCCCTAAAATCGTTAAAACCGGGAAATGCAAGGAAGTTATTATCAACAAGCCGCCATTTTTGGATATTTTACCTGTTTTAAAAACTTGGCCGGAGGATGGCGGACCTTTTATAACCCTACCACTTGTTTTTACAAGAGATGTAGATGGGGGTGCTACTAATGTTGGCATGTATAGGATGCAGGTTTATGACGATACGTCCTGTGGCATGCACTGGCATGTACATAAGGATGGGGCAAGGCATTTTAGGAAATACAAGGAACTTGGTAAGACGATACCCGTTTCTGTCGTTTTGGGCTCCGACCCTGCGGTCATTTATTCTGCTACGGCGCCTCTCCCTCCAGATATAGAAGAAATGATGTTTGCCGGATTTTTAAGGAAAAGTGCTGTTGATCTTGTCAAATGCGAAACCAATGATCTATATGTTCCTGCAAATGCAGAATTTGTGCTCGAAGGTTATATTGATCCCAATGAAGACTTTAGGCTTGAAGGTCCCTTTGGCGATCACACGGGATATTATTCACTCGAAGATTTGTATCCCGTATTTCATGTAACCCTTATAACGCATAGAAAAGATGCTATATATCCCGCTACGATAGTCGGAAAACCTCCGATGGAGGATTGCTATATCGGTAAGGCGACGGAGAGGTTTTTTTTACCCGCAATAAAAAAAATATTTCCCGAAATTATAGATATGAATTTACCCTTTGAGGGAATATTTCATGATTTAGCCTTTGTGAGCATTAAGAAGAGTTACCCCGGTCATGCAAAAAAAATTATGCACGGAATATGGGGGCTTGGGCTTATGATGTTCACAAAAATAATAGTCATATTGGATGAGGATGTCAACGTGCAAAACAAGGATGAGGTTATCTGGCGGATATGCAATAACATTGATCCAAAAAGGGACATATCCTTTGTGGATGGGCCTATTGATGTATTAGAACATGCGTCAGATATTCCAAACTATGGCTCTAAAATGGGAATAGATGCTACTAAAAAGTGGGCATCTGAAGGTTACAAGAGAAAATGGCCAAATGACATTGTCATGTCGGACGATATTAAAAAGCTTGTTGATGACAAATGGAAAGAGTACAATTTGGATTAAAATGTTTAAGAAGATAAAAAACACATTAGAATTAGTCAAATTTTCTCACACAATATTTGTTTTGCCTTTTGCCCTCAGCGCTTTTTTGCTTGCTTTTTACGATAAATACCCCTTAGCTTTCGGCACCTCTTTTTTTTACTCTAAAATGATATGGATTATAGTTGCCATGGCTGCGGGTAGAAGCGGCGCAATGGCATTTAATAGGGTAATTGACAGAAATATAGATTCAAAAAATAAAAGAACTATGGAGAGGACGATTCCGAAAGGAGAGCTTACTGTTTTATACAGCATTATTTTTGGTATCATCTCTTATTTAGTACTAGTTTTTGCCGCGTATGAGCTGAATTTTATATGTTTTGTGTTATCCCCGCTTGTAATCGCTTTCATCACGCTATACTCATACACCAAAAGATTCACTTTCTTCTCTCATCTTGCATTAGGGATAAGTATGGCTTTGGGTCCCATAGGGACATGGCTTGCAATTACGGGAAATCTTGATTACAAGATTTTAATATTGGGCCTTGCGGTGGTTCTTTGGGGAACGGGATTTGACATATTATATGCAGTGATGGATTATGATTTTGATATTGCAAACGGACTGTTTTCTATTCCCGTAAAATTTGGAAAACGAAATTCTGTAATTATTTCGAGAATATTACATTTATCAGCCATAGCGTGTTTGCTATCTTTATATTTTGTTTTTAATCTTAATTTTTTATACATAGTCGGTATAATTTTAGTGACTGTATTTTTTATCTATGAACACTATCTTGTTTACAAAAGTTTTGATAACATAGACATGGCATTTTTTACAATGAATGGTTACATTTCTGTTACATTTTTCTTTTTTATTTTGATAAGTGTCATTTATGCTAATTTTTATCCTGCGTTATAATTTATAATTAATATATATAAATGAAAGATAAGTTTGAATCTGAAATCGAAAGGCCGTCCTACATTATTGCTATAACGGGAGCGTCGGGGGCAATATTCGGGTTTAGTTTACTTAAGGCCTTAGCTGACCGATCTCGCTTTATTTACCTTATAATTTCTAAGCCCGGTTTTAAGGTGATTAAGGATGAGTTAGGGATGTTTGCCGATATAGATACAAGCAAAGACCTAAATAGCCTTAATAGTAAAATTAAAGATGAAATTAAAGATAAATTTGGAATACATAGTGACGAATTTGCTTTTTTAGACGATATGTTTTTAGAAGCAAGGATTGCAAGCGGGTCAGCAAAAGATATCAAAGGTATGATTGTTATCCCTTGTTCCATGGGTAGTTTGTCAAGGATTGCATGCGGAAATTCCGGAAATTTAATTGAACGGGCATGCGATGTAATGCTTAAAGAAAGAAATAAACTAATTGTATGTCCAAGAGAAACACCATTTAATGATATTCATTTGAAAAATATGCTTTCATTGGCAAGGTCAGGGGCGATTATACTTCCACCAATTCCGGCATTTTATAGCAAACCTCAGAGTGTGGGTGACATCATTGACTTTATAATTGGCAAAATTCTAGACAGCTTGAGCGTCGAAAACGATGTATATATTAGGTGGAAAGGCTATGATTGGCAAAAATAAAACTTTTGATTTAATAAAAGAAAAAGTTTATAATGGAACAAGGCTTTCCGCTAACGATGCTTTGTTTCTATTTCGAAGTCATGATTTGATTGCGCTTGGTGAGCTGGCGAATTTTAGAAACTATCAAATCAATGGGAACAGAGTATATTACATAGTGAATATTCATATAAATTATACCAATATATGTGTGAACGGGTGTGTTTTTTGTGCCTTTTACAGGAAGGAAAAAGAGATAGATGCATACACTATGGACATTGAAGAGATAATACGCTACATAAGAATAAATTACCAGACCAATAATTTTAAAGAAGTTCATATCGTCGGGGGCCTCCACCCCTCGCTTCCGTACAATTTTTATATTGATATGATTCGTAGAATTAAAGACGAATTTCCTGCCCTCCTTATTCAGGCTTTTACCGTAGTAGAGATAGATTATTTATCTAAAATTTCAGGGTTATCTGTAGAAAAAGTTCTGCAGGATTTAAAAAATAGTGGCTTAGACAGTATTCCTGGAGGCGGAGCCGAAATATTCAATCCTATTATCAGAAAACGGTTGTGTCCGCAAAAAATTAGTGGAACACGATGGGTTAAAATACACAAAATGGCGCATAAGCTTGGTATACCTTCCAATGCTTCAATGCTTTATGGAGTGAAAGAAACCTACGAAGACAGGGTGAACCATTTAGAAACTATAAGAAATGCACAGGACGAGTCTAATGGTTTTAAATCTTTTATTCCATTTGCATTCCAACCTAAAAATACCGCAATTAAAAATTCAAATTTAACCTCAGGATGTGATGATTTAAAAGTTATAGCTATATCCAGACTTTTTCTTGATAATTTCAGGCACATAAAAACCTTTTTTGTTAATTTGGGTATCAATCTTGCGCAGGTATCCCTTTCTTTTGGTGCTGATGACTTTGACGGAACACTAACAGAAGAAAAAATATCACATGATGCTGGTTCTGTAAATCCCACAGGGCTGAGCGTTAAAAGGGTAAGGAATATTATTAAAGAGACTGGCAAGATTCCGACCGAGAGAGATACTATATATAATGCAGTGTTTAGCTGAAACGTCAATTAAATTAAAAAATAAAAAAGTTTAAGGAGGTTATGCTCATGTTTAACTTAAACGAAATGAAGTTCAGCGTCAATTCATTTGTTTTTTATCCCAGCTATGGGGTCGGAGTTATTGAATCTATTTCCGCTCAGAGGATCGGTTCGGCGGACATTTCTTTTTACAATGTTAAAATTTTAGAAAACAACATCAAAATTATGGTTCCTATTAAAAATGCGCGCGAGGTGGGGCTTCGTCAATTGATTGGAGAAAATGAAACACAAAAGGTTTTTGAAGTATTAGAGGAAAAATGCATAAAAAATCCTCTTGCAAGAAAAGAATCATGGAACAAGAGATTTAACGGTTACAATACAAAGCTCTGTTCATCATGTCTTTTTGAGGTCGCCGAGGTTTTAAGAGATCTTTACACATTAAAAAAAGAAAAAGAGTTATCCTTTGCTGAAAAAAAAATGTTTGAAAAGGCAAAACATTTAATAATTAAAGAGTTATCTACTGTAATGCATAGGCCTGAGACCTTCATAGAGAACAAAATACGAAATATATTTATCCAGTGATAAAAAAATAGAGAATTATTCCAACATACGGTGAACTTAATGAAAATTTTCAATAGACAACTCATATTTTTTATAAGGCTATTTCTTGTTTTGATTTCAGCAATTCTGGGTTATCTTATAGGTAAAGAGTATTGGCAAAACGATCTCTTGTCGTATGTAGGGCTTTTATTCGGTTTTACGATAGGCTTTATCGTTATAATTGTTGAGAGGAGTATGGAGTCCGTTTCTACAAAAAAGATACTGACGGGAGGAATAGGGCTTTTTGTAGGTCTTTTTATAATTAACTATGTAACATATAAGCTGTTTAAGGGATTTTTTACCGGCAGTGTTTTGGGGTATGTAACTTATGCTTTTGTTAATTTTGTCGCTGGTTACCTCGGGCTTATCATAGGATTAAGGGTAAGTAGTGAGACGGATGTAGGGAGTTTTACTGCTAATAGGCCGAATGTAAATTCTAATAATGCATTGGATAAACAGGATGAGGTCGATATATGTCCAAATTATAAAATAATTGATACAAGTTCGTTGATAGACGGACGTATTCTTGACGTAGCGAAAACAGGTTTTATTGATGGAATCCTCCTGATACCTACTTTTATTCTCCACGAACTGCAGCATATTGCAGATTCGCAGGACCCGCTCAAAAGAGTGAAGGGGAGGAGGGGACTTGATATTCTAAAGGAACTAAGGGAAAATAAGAATATAAATATTGAATTTACTGATATAGATTATCAAAATATAAAAGAGGTTGATGCGAAATTAATTGTATTTGCGAAGGAGAAAAACGGTAAAATTATTACAACCGATTTTAATTTAAATAAAGTAGCTCAGGTTAGAAATATAAGCGTTTTAAATATTAATGACCTTGTCAAAGCCCTTCGTCCGATCTTGCTTCCGGGTGAAACGATGACCGTTTTTATAGCCAAGGATGGAAGGGAGAGGAATCAGGGCATAGCATATATGGATGATGGAACTATGGTTGTGGTTGAAGATGCAATGAAATTAGTTGGTTCGGAGCTCAAAGTTATGGTTACAAGTGTGCTTCAAACATCTAGTGGAAGGATGATATTTGCGAAAATCAATCGCGGTTTAGAGCAAAATTAGTCTAATCTAATTCAGTTTTAATCTTGCGATGCTTCTTTGTCTACCCAGGAGGACGGCTGTTTTTATTATAGAAGGTCCGTCCAATTTGCCGGTTAGGGATAGCCTTAGTGCTTTATAGCAATCTCCAGCAGTTTTGTTGCTCTCTCTGGCAGTTTCTTTTATTATATTTTTTATTGACATTTCATTAAAATCTGCTGTTTTTTCAAGATTTGCCAGTAATAGTTCTCTTAATATTTTTAGCTTTTCAATGTTATATTTGTTATCGCTGTTACCTTCAACGGCATACATATCTACCTTAAAATCATCAAGGAATATCCTTAATTCCAGTAGTATTTCTTTTAGGGTCTTAAATTCCTTCTTTAAAAAATCCAGTATCGCCAGCAATACCTCTTCAGGGTAAGATTCCTTAATTTTAGTTATCAAAAGGCTATTATTAGAAGTATATCCTTTATTAAGGACGTTGAATTTTTTCGTAATAATATCTATTAATTCGATTGCAGGGGTATTAATGAGCCATTTTTCGTTAATGAATTGTAGTTTTTTTTCGTCAAACATGGCGCTAGAACCCTTTGTCCTGGTAATGTCGAAGTGTAGTGCCATTTCCAATATGCTTGAAAACAACTCTTTTTCAGCAGTGTTTTTACGAGCAATAAATGTATTTCCAGTTATTGCGAGGCAATTTAGTATAGCATTGGGCAGATAACCCTCATTTCTGTAATAATCCATATTGGATGCTGCATCCCTTTTCGACATTATTTTACCATTTTTTCCATATAATAATGAAATGTGTGCAAAATTGGGTATATTTTTTCCCAGAGCATTAAGAAGTAAAATCTGTTTTGGTGTATTGGAGATATGGTCCTCGCCCCTTATTATATGTGTTATATTTAAGTCGCTGTCGTCAATAGTAGAAGCAAAATTGTATGTAAATCTATCATTCTCAGTTCTAATAATAAAGTCCCCTATTATTTTAGAGTTAAAAGCAATGGGACCATGTACGATATCGTCTAATACAACGGAATTTAGTCCTATTTTAGCAATATTCAAGCGAATAGAAGGGGAAATACCCTTGATCTTAAATTCAGCATGAAGTTTTTCGATCTCAGGCGGCGAAAGGTGTAAGCATTTTGCGTCATAGATATACGGTTTTTTAGACCTAATTGCTAATGCTTTTGATTTCAAAATATCTTCTTCAGTGCAGAAGCATTCATATACAAGCCCTTTTTCTCTGAGAATGCTTAGATAATGTTCATATATAGCTGTTCTTTCCGATTGCCTATAAAATTCATTCCATTCAATGCCCGTCCATTTTAGATCGTTTATGATGGAATCTTCATATTTATTACTGCTTCTAACTTTGTCAGTATCATCTATCCTTAAGATAAATTTACCCTTATTTTTTAGGGCAAAAAGATAATTAAACAAGGCGGTCCTAATTCCCCCTATGTGAATATTACCTGTGGGACTTGGTGCAAAACGGACTCGAACATCAATAGGATCACTTAAAGAATGTTTATTTGTGCACATGTTGTGTCGAAGAATTATTTATTATTCGTTGATTAAGGTTGAGTGTATGAATGACTTCTCTTAAATATTTTATTCCGTTGAACCATTTTAATCGTTGTTTTTTATTCATTTTGGAAACAAGATCAACCATATAGTGACAATCCATACAGTTATTTTTAATGCTGTCCCTATTTACGATTTTAATTATGGAATGGGCTTTTTGTTTATCTTTCTTAGTAAGAAGTTGTTCCGATGAGGGGGCGCTACCGCAATAGCCAAAACCGTAAACAACTTGCGGGACTAATAAGATTATAATAACTAATGCCGATAATTTTTTCATAGCAGTATACCTCCTTATTATTTTGTCACTCTAATGATTATCACACTGTTTCCTGAAAAAGTAAATGACGGATGTAAATTTTATTTAAATTTATCGCAAAGTAAACCTGCAATTTCAATGTCCAAGGCAGATGTTATTTTTATATTGAAGTCCGTCGATATTATCGGCACGACCGGCATATCTAAATTTTCAACTAGAGATATGTCATCGGTTGATACAAAGTTGGTTTCTAGCGCTACTTTGAGAGCATTTTTCATGATATCAAATCTAAATACTTGAGGAGTTTTTGCAGATATTAATCTATCTCTCCTAAGTGTCTTTAACCTCAGAGGCTCTGATGATATTGATTTATTGAGATCTATCTCTTTAATGGTGTCGGTTGCCAGCGAACATAAAAATGCAACGCCATGAGCAGCCGTTTTATCTAGCAATAGGCTTAATTCTTTATCTTTTATAAACGGTCTTGCAGAGTCATGTATAAAGACTATTGTATCTTTTACTTCGGATGCGGGCAAAATACTTTCCAGATATTTTATAGAGTGATTGACGGAATCTTGTCTTGTTGCACCCCCAGTAATTATGTGCAATTTGTCTATATTTTCATCTGTAATATTATTTTTGAAGAAATTACCCCAGTTAAACTCAAAGACGGATGGAGGGGGAGTTGTTATGATAACGGCTTCGAAATCAATGCTTGACCTTGTGAATATTTCAAGGCTGCGCAGTATGATTTCCTTGCCTTTAATTTTCACAAGCTGTTTAGGAATGGAGATGCCCATGCGCGAACCTATACCTGCAGCGAGCAATATTGCGTATATTTTCATTTTTTATTCATCTAATTTAAGTTATTCTGCAGATAGCAGGCAGACGCTAAAACATTCTATTGCTTTTTGTTTTCCTACGGAGTCAAGCCCTTCTTTGGTTTTCCCCTTAATATTAATGCAATGCTTATCAACATTAAGCGCAGCGGACACCGATTCAACCATTTGTTCTTTGTATGCGGATATCTTGGGTGTTTGGGTTATAATGGTTATGTCTGCGTTTACCAACGCATACCCCTTTTCTTGCACTAAATTGTAAACATACTGAATAATGTCAATGCTGCTGATTCCTTTTGTCGACTCAAGATTGTTGGGATAAAGACTACCTATATCAGGGAGACATAAAGCGCCGAGTAAAGCATCCGTAAAGGAATGAAGAACAACATCTCCGTCGGAGTGGGCGGCCACGCCCATGTGCCCTTCGATTAATATGCCGCCGAGATAAAGCCTTTTAACTGCATTTTCGAAGAGTGTAATCTCTAAAAACTTATGAATATCATAACCGCTTCCTATCCGTATATCGTTCATTTTTTATTTATCGGGTATGACTGTTATTGATTTATAAGACATGTCTTAGATTGTAACAATTTTTATTATTTTAGTAAATTGAAAATGATTTTATATTAAAGTATAATCCCCTTATAGGCTTCACAGAGTGTATGAAAATTGAAATGGTGAGTAATGTTTAAGCACATTATAAGATTAGGCGAGGATGAAAGCGGATTCAGCCTTCTTGAAGTGGTTATTACTATTATTATAATTGGGCTTGCCTTGAGCGCGATAACGGAAAGTTTTATTGTGGGTTCGGCGAAGAGTGTTAATATTGCAAGTGAAGAAACGGCGATGAATGCGTCGAAGAAAACGATCTCTGACTTAGATTACTGCAGAGATGGAGGAACAGTGGGCGGAGTGTGCGTGGCATTCAAAAAAGGATTTTGGAATAATCCTTCTAATTACTATACTACGCCGCAAGGTCCGACCATCATAAACGGTAGGTGCATTTATCTTAACATAGTTTCAAGTTGTGTTGTTTTTTCTAATAGTAACAATGGAGGAAGTATTAAGGCAGGGACTTGCGGGCATTATATTCAAACCGTAGTCAGGACGGGCTGGTTTGCACCGGATGCGAGCGGGCAATGTCCTTCTTCACCCCCGCCAACCTACCCTTTTATTACGATTTCTAATATTTATGCAAACTATTAATGATTACTGAGGTTTAATATACCATAACCATTAACTATACCAAAATTAATTATTTTATATGAATAGGGAACATAAAAATAGTGGCGGATTTACCCTAATAGAATTGGTTATGACCATTGTTCTTATGGGCATAATGTCTATTGGATTATATGCAGTCGTAATGTTTGGAATAAAAGATTATATAACAAATGAACATTATCTCCATTCCAATAATGCCATGACTTATGCAATCTTGGTGCTTAGGAGAAATTTAACAAATGCGGCTATGCCGGTGGCATCAATTTCGCCATCAGGGTCGGCATACTGCCCAGTATCCGGTTCCATAAATCCTTATAATACTAGCAATCCAGTAGTCATAGCCAATTTAAAGAACCAATCTATTGTTTGTGACGGCGCAGGTCAGCCTGCTTGTGATGAGACAATTTTCTATCAAAATATTACGGTCAATAAAACGACGGATCAACAGCTTGTGGTTTTTTGCGTACATGCAAATAATAAAAAAAACAGTGCATTATATAAAGAGGTCACGAATAGTAATGGGAAGACCATATCAGACCCTATTGCGAATAACATTAGCAGTATTAATTTTTAGTGTGGGGGTTATTTTAGGTGGATGCGGGAACCCACCACCACCGCCGCCGCCACCACCACCTACTGCGCATATTTTTGTTTGTGTCTTAAATAGTCATACCGATGCATATTCGTGTAATGTAAATTTTAAGATAATCGATTCGGCGGGTTATAGTCAAATTGGCGGGGTCTCGGTTATTGTTGCAAAGCCAAAATAATAGATTAGTGTATTTATGTAATGTCATAGTATGTAAAGCGGTGATAACAGACTGATATATATGATAAAATTTTTTAGAGACCAGATGATTAATTCCCAAAAAGGTATTTCAATAATTCTGGCAATTATTATTATAATAATGCTAGGGCTTGCCGGCTCTATTTTTGCCTACCTTATAGCAAGCGGGAGCATCCTTTCGAGATCTAATTTGCTGAGCGAAGAAGCTCAGTACGCGTCAAAATCGGGAATTAGGATAACCTTGTATGAGGTGAAGAACAGTAACGGTTCAGGCATCTTTTCATCCGCATGGTTACCCGGCTGCCCAGTAAAGCTCGTGCTTCCACCGGGAGTAAATGGGCGGCCGTCGTCTAATTTACGATATATTTACGGTAACTTACAGGGTAATTTGTCAAGAAGCGTTAACTATACTCCGACATTTTGTTCGGTGGAGGGTAAGTTGAAACGTGCAGGCAAATGCACTTACTACATCATTACTTCCAACGGTTTTGCCGGTGGCACAAAAAGGGAGGTCACGGCAGAGGTCGGCGTAAGAGCAAGGAGTAATAAAGAAAAATGCGTCGGAATCTATGTTGAAAGCGAGTTGCCTAACTCTAATTAAGAAAGATTATGCGGAATAGGTGAAGCTGACGACTTGTTGCCTTCTTATTTTGCAAAAATGCTGAAAATGACGGTTGTTACGATTATAATGGCGACGACTAGGCCGTAAGCCAAGATAAAGCCTTTGTAGTATAGCATGGCGCCGACTGCAACCGGTCCCAATATAAATCCTAAGTCACTAAACGTTCTGTAAACACCTATGGCCTCGTCATAATGATTTTTATCGACATTGTCCATGAGATATAGATTTCTTGCGGGTCCGGAAAAACCGCTCCCGGCGCTTAAGAGTATAATGGATGCGCCAAATGCAAACAAATTCTTGAAAATTATAAAATATATTATTCCGACTGCGCTTATCATGAAGGATACAATAATAGATTTTTTTACCCCAATTATATTTATTACCTTGTCGGAATAATATGTGAGTACTATTCCTATTAATGCGGATATAGAAATAAGCAGACCTATATTTGCCTTGTTTAAATTCAGGATATCAACGCCTACAAGCGGTACTAGTTCCCTTCTTGAGCCTATTCTAGAAAAGAAAAATGAAAAGGTCAGGATGCAAAGGACCATAAAACCGGGATTATATAAGAGCATTAAATATTTTCTTAAGTGCCCTTTATTTTTATTAGGTTTGTCCGCAGATTGAACCGTAGTTTCTAGTGTTTTAATATTGTTTAAAAATTTCTTATGGTACAAGGCTATCATAAGTGCTATAAACATTATTATTAGATAAAGCAGGAAAGTAGATTTGTCACTAAATTCAAAAGCTATAATTGCTCCAAGAAAAGGTGCAGAGCCCATTGAAAGTCTTCTTGCTATCATATATACACTTAATATCTTTCCTCTTTTTTTGTTCTGATAGAGATGTTTTGTAAGGATTAGCATTGAGGAAGTATTTATGATGCCCGAGCCGAAGCCTTCGAGAAACCTAAATATAAATAGTTGGTAATATGTCGTTGAGAGAAAGTAACCTACTGCGCCGATAAAAATAAAAAATATTCCTATGTGGATATATTGAGTTTTAAGCTTACTGCTTATTATACTTATCGGTATATTTACCAATATACGCGCAAGTCCGAATGATGCTATTATTAGCCCTATTGTAATTATGCTTGCGCCCAAATGTTTTGCGTAGAGGGGAAGGACAACCGTGTTTAATCCTAGTCCAAAGTCCGCAAGTGCAATAGTAGAAAGAATCGCTATTAAAAGCCGTTTTGTGGAGGTCGGCGTTATTTCATCTATGCCGTTGTTATTTGATGCCATGAGGGTTCATTCTATAGTATGATGACTTTAAAGTCAATTTCATAGGGCGAAGATATGGAAGGGGTATTATTGCGGAAAATTACTAAAAACAATATTGTTATAGTTGACAAATTTAATATTTAATTGTTATGGTTAAGAACGATGTGTAATGAGACTGTCGCAGTTTGATGTTATATAATGATCGCATAGATAAGGAGGGTGCGTGAGGGTTCTTATTCATCTTGTTTCAGATAATAATATAATCGTAAGACAAAGCTATAATAACATTCTCCAAGGATTGATATATCAATTTTTAGACAGAATGGATGCGGCATGGCTCCATGCCACTGGTTTTGAATCCGATAGCAGAAAGTTTAAACTTTTCGTTTTCTCCGGAATAAGAGAGAGAGGGACTGTCGATCAAAGCGCACGAATCTTCAAATTTTCCAACAAAATAAGTTTTTACTTATCTTCTCCCGTTGATTGGATCATGACCCAGTTCGCAAGCAATATTATCAGGGTAAGAGATCTAAGTTTAGGTGGCAATACGGTTTCTGTGGAATCTATTGGCGTAATGAAGGAGCCCGCCATAGAAAACAATTCTATAACTGTTCAAGCAATTACTCCAATAGAAGTGCATTCAACCTTAATAAAACCAGACGGCAGAAAACTGACATACTATTACAGCGCGTTTGAAGATGATTTTGGCAGGCTTGTTAACGACAATTTGATCAGAAAATGGAAAGCGCTCTACAAAGTGGAGGTTCCGGGAAGTATATCTATAAAGCCTCTTTATAACGACAGAAAAAATGAGCGAGTCAGGTATTTTGTCAGTGGCGGCAGAAAAACCGTTATAAAGGGATGGGTTGGCCGATATAAGCTTTCAGGAGACAGAAAGTTACTGCGATTTGCGCTTAATGCGGGGCTTGGAAGTCGTAATAGTCAAGGGTTCGGAATGATAGAGATTGCAGGGCATTTATCGCCACATAACTAAGCGGTTTATGGCTAAAAAAGAAAATAAATAATTAGAGTTATACATTTAAAAAATGGATATTAAGATTACTGAAAATTATGACAAATTTTTTAAAAAGTTAACTAAGTTTGAACCGTATGCATTTCAGAAAGAGTTTGCTGATAAATTTATTAATTCAAGGTCAATTATTCTAAATGCTCCAACGGGTAGCGGTAAAACATTAGCGGCTATAGCGCCTTTTGTCTATTGCTGGAATGAGTGGAAAGAAGAAAAGCAGAAAGTTTCAGATTATCCAAGAAAATTAATATATTCCCTTCCATTGAGAACCTTGGCGAATTCACTATATAAGGATGTTGAAGAAATGATTAGAGAAAATTTAAATTTAGACATCAAAGTCACGCTACAAACGGGTGAAAATCGCTCGGATCCGTATTTTGAAGGGGATATAATCTTTACAACAATAGATCAAACCTTGAGCAATGTGCTCAGTATTCCTTTATCATTGTCTAAAGGTTTGTCAAATATAAATGCCGGAGCGGTTTTATCATCGTATTTAGTATTTGACGAGCTCCACTTGTTAGAACCTAAAAAGTCCTTGTCTACAACATTAATCCTGCTTGATAGTTTGAAAGAAATAGTGCCTTTTTGCCTAATGACGGCGACTTTATCTCAAGATTTTATGAAAAAATCAGCGAAACTTTTGGATGCCTCATTGATCTCTGTGGAAAGAAATGATTATGAGGCATTTAGTTATATTCAAAATAAGGCAAAGAAGTTTGTGAAAACAAATAAAGAAATATTAGATGCAGAAAATATTTTAAGGTTTCATAAATCAAAAACTATTGTTATTTGTAATACCGTTGCTAAGTGTATTAGTCTTTATAAGGAATTAAAACAAAAAAGCCGTGATCCGATAAAGTTAATATGTTTACATTCTCAATTTTTCCAAAAAGACAGAAAAAATAAGGAAGATGCAATTATAAAATATTTTGGTCAAGATTCTTCCGAAGGGAACGTTATTTTGATAGCAACACAAATTGTAGAAGTGGGGCTAGATATCTCTTGCGAAACGATGCTTACCGAAATCTCACCTATAAATTCCTTTTTGCAAAGGGCCGGCCGTTGCGCAAGATGGAGAGGAGAAGGAAATATCCAAGTTTTCAATTGCGAAGACACATATTTGCCGTATACTGAATCGCTATGCCGAGTAACATTTGATAGCCTGGAAAAAATTCATGACAAACAACTTGATTATTTTACTTCTCAAAGATTAGTAGAGGACATTATTGCCGAATTAGAGTCAGGCATTTTTGCGGAAGTGGAGAGCTCCGATTGTATCACGCGGGAGCAAATAAGGGAGTCATGGCGCACAGGCAACAGATCTTACGCAAGAGGGTTAATAAGAGATATTCGTTCTATCTCAGTAGTTCTGCTACCTAAAGATTATAAAACAAGTTCGCTTTATTCTTTTGAATCTTTTTCAATAAATCCTTACTCTTTAAAAAAGAAGATTGAAGATTATCTTGAAGCGCAACAAGAGTCAGAACCTATATTGTTTACATTAATGGATTCGGGTTTTATCGATGAAGATTTTGACGATGCCGAAAAAGAACTGGCCACGATAGGATTAGACGAAATATTTTCAGAAAATATTGTTGCATTAGATTCTAATCTGGTTGGTTACGCACCTGAATATGGGCTTGATTTTGAAGGAAATTTCGGAAGAACATCGAAAAAATTGGGCATAAAAGAGGACGGAAAGCATCATATTTATCATTGCGATACCTATGAAGAGCACATTTCTTGGATGCTTAAATACTTAGGTAAGATTACAGACTATCCCTTTGCATTAAAAAAGATCCAGAAATTAAAGTATTCTACATTTAACATAGAAGAAATAATAAAATTTATTATCGAAATGCATGACTATGGAAAGCTTGATGTCATGTGGCAAAAAATAATGAAAACATATCAGGAAAGAATTTCCGGTAAAGACGTTTCAGACTTTCTAGCTCATTCTGACTATGATCAATCTTCTCAAAAAGATTGTAATTTAATGAGTAGCGTTTTAAAAGAATATAGAATTGGTAAAAAACCTCCCCATTCCGGGATCGGGGGTTTCGCAAGTTTTATCATACTACAGTCTGTACTGGAAATATCTTCTGAAAATAAAGATGATGAATCTTTTATAAAGGCAGTTGCAACTTCAATTTTAAGGCATCATTCTTCCTTTGCTAAGGAAATACCAAGATTTAACATATCTAATGAAGCTTTTAAGCTTTGTCTTTCGCGAATACGCACTATTTTCCCCGGCATAGTTGATAAAGAGTTGAAACTTTTGAAAGGATTTAAAGGGACAAAATCCGAAGATATCATCCTATCTTTTCAAAAAAACTATGAGGTATTTTTATATTTTATTTTAGTCCGCATCTTGCGGTTGTGCGATCAGCATTCTTTTGAGCACAATCCGAGAATTAAGAGGTGATTATAAATGAAACAATTTTATGTAATTAAGGAATCTCACACGTTTTCAGATAGCTTGGAGTGCTTGGGACTGGCCAAGATATTAAAACGTGTCGCCGAAAAGATTTCTAGAAATCAGGATAATGATATCCTGATTGAAGACAAAGGATCATATTTTAAATTAACAAGTGATGTTGATATTCCAGAAGATGAGATAGGCGATATAGAATTTTTCTATTTCATGGAATACGTAACCAAAAAAGATAAGACTGAAAATTTACCATTCCCTTATATTGATTATGATCACGAAAAAAAAGTTTATGATGACCTTAGAAAATCTAAAAAATCTGCAGAACGGCCGAGACCAGATTACGACATCATTCGGCTATATGCAGGGATGGATGGTTATAGAAAGGTTTTTTACAATCTAAGGAAATTTAATAATGGCAATTTTACCGAACTGCTACGTTATATGCTTAAATACTATTCATCAAAAATAAGTGAAAGAAACGATGCAGAAGAAAAGATTTTAAGCTTTGTAAAAGAAGTTAAAGGCGTTAAACAGAGTGAATTAACACAGAATGCTTTACAAGATATTAATCCGGATAAAGGAAAGGGCATAAATAGAATAAAGCCGGATTCCGTTAGGCCGGATTCCTATAAAAAAATGATTTGGTATAGAGAGCTAATTAAGTTTGTAGGCGGTTGGCAAGGCATGACGTCAAAATATGTAGGCAAAGATTATAAGACTTATGTCATTGCGCCTCATAAAATTGGTCTGCAATATATGAATGGTGTTTTTGCCTCTTTTAAAAAAAAGATATACGGAGGAACTTCGATACAAGTTGATATCTTAATGCTTCTAAATTTAACGGAAGAATTAATATTAAAGCATGAAAATTACCGTGAATCGTGGAATATATTTAAACCAAGCCATGTAATATCAGGATTACAGTTTGCCTATTATAAGAAGTTAGGACAAAAACCGGCTGTCACAAATATCGGGTTCCTTGGTATACCTAGTTTTATCGTTATCAAGGATAAGGTTGATGCTGATAAATGGAAAAATATTATAGAGGAACATCAAAAGATAATACACTATTATATTGGCAAAAAGAATTCTTCGCATGTAAAAATCCTACAAGATTACAGAAATTTTATCTCCATCGGGGATTTTGATTATTTTTTTGAGTTTAGCTATGGTTACGCAAATATAATTTTTTCGACAAAAAAACCGTTTTCGATAACTAATATGGAGGGACTTATGAGAAGTGATGTAAGATTTGAAGATATCTTTTTAAACGATGGATTTAAGGCGATTGCCGGTGCAATTCGCAACTCTACAATCGTTCCTATAATTCACAAAGATAAAAAAAATGTTGTTTTCGGCCTAAGCAATAAACTAAGGATTGCTTCAAGAAATAAGGACTCTTTAGTGGAAGAAATTTCAGAATTTATTCAGAAATATAATGAACGCATGATGCTAGAAGATTACCACGATGAACCACATAACAAATATATCACAAAAGAAAATTTAGAAGAATTTTATAAACTTTTAGACTCTGACCATTCTTCAAAAATAATAGCCGGAATGCTTGTAGCTTTCGGTTATGCAAAGGACGGGAAGGCTAATAAAGCGGAGGGAAACAATGAGTAAAACAAGAGGAATCACATCAATTTCAATCAACGGAAGGATTACCTTGAATATGCATTCCCTTAATAACGAAGGAAGTGAGGGGAATCAAGTTTTGACAAGGCAAGTTACAATTATCGATCAGCACGGAAAGCCGGAGACTGTGACTGCTGTGAGTGGTGATATGATGAAACACATTGCCACGGAACATTTTTGGAGAATCGCCAAAGAAAATAATATCGTATTATCTGAAACCTCTAAAAGTTTCAATGCAAACAGAATAATTTGGAGCGATCTAACCAGGGGCGACATAAAAGATATTGATTCAAAAAATCAGGGATCAATAATGGACGCATTGATTAAAACATGCGCCTTATCGGATATTGCAGGGGCCATGATTACATCTAAGGGTAATTTCGCAAGAAAGTCGGTTATGGAATTTGGCTGGATGCTTGCTCTTCCTGAGGCAAACGAAACGGATAATTATTTTCATGTAAAATTAGTACCGGATGCCAAGGCTACAAAAAAAGAGAGTGATCCAGACGATGAATCCGGGAAATCCAATGAGGGACAGAACATATTTCATCGCCCTGCAAATTCCGGGATTTATGCATTTGTCGGAAATCTTGAGATTTCAAGGCTTGGATACAATGATGTTTTTAAAACATATCCTATCTCTGATGAAGCAAGGAAGGAAAGGTACCAGGCCCTTTTGAAATCCGTATTGTATACCTTTATTAAGCCAAACGGCGCAATGAGAAATACGCAGAATCCACATATCTTAAATATTGAGGGCGCCATTTCATATTCATTCTCTTCGTGTCCGGCTCCAACGGTGTCAGGCTTAAAAGACGGATATGTAGAAGAAATAGAAGAAATAACCAAGATGCTGAATAAGATTGATGAAGGTAACATAAAAATAAAAACATTTAATTCATTTTCGGAATTTACAGATATTTTTTCCGAATTAATAAATAAAGAACCCGGAAAAATAAAGGTAGCGGAATCAACAAACAAGGAGTAGATATGTGGTTAGAAATAGAATATAGTCCAACTTCGTTATTTTCTCTCAAGTCAAGTTCGGCAACAAGCTCGGCAGGCAAAACACTGTTTTCTCCCTCCCCTTATGCCGCGAAAATGGCTATGTTAAATGCCGTTATCACTTATGATTCCATAGAAACTGCCAAAGATAATTTTGACCTGATAAAGGGGTTAGATATCCAATTTCGACTACCTGAGCAATTTATTGTTAACAATTGCATGATCAAGATTAGTAAACATAACAGAGCCGGTGATGAAAACGATCCGTTTATGTCCACTGTAGCATTCAGGGAATATATCTATTTTAGTGGCAACATAAGGATTGCAATAAACTTAAGTGAATTGGCAAAAGAACACATTGATTTTCTAAAAAAATGGTTTATGCACATCAATTATTTTGGAAAGAAGGGCTGTTTCTTTCAGTTTATTAAATTTACGGAAGTAACCGAATTGAATAATGAATATTCACTGATTCTTAATGATAAATTTGGTAATCTTGCACCCGGCACAATTATTGAGATGGATGACTTCGATGAGGATTCCGTCTTTGACAATATAAATGCATTCAGCAAGGCAAAGGGCAAAAGAAGATCTAGATTTTATATTTTACCTATATTGATGGAAAAGGCTAGCAAAGACTTTACCATTTTTTCAAAGGTTACCGAGGAATAATTTTTATATGGATACAGAGCGTCCCATTACAGGTAATCTTATAAATGCTTATTATATTTGTCACCGTAAATTGTGGCTTTTCGCTCATGAGATTAGTCCTTCTCTGGAAAATCCATATCTTGAAATAGGTTCTTTGATCGGCGAAGAAACCTACAAGAGGGAAAAGAAGGAAATTTTATTTGGAAATATTAAGATTGATTTGATCAAAAAGGAAGGCGGAAACATAATTGTTGCAGAGATCAAGAAATCGTCAAAGGGCATTAATGCGGCAAAAATGCAGCTTTTGTTTTATCTTTACAAATTAAAGGAGCGTGAAATTGTTGCGAAGGGCGAACTCCTTATTCCAAAGGAGAGGAAAAAAATAAGCATTGAGTTGGATGAAGCCGCGGAGGAAAGACTGGAAAATGATCTGATTAACATTAAATCTATTTTGAAGTCGGAAGTCGCCCTTGTTCCTGAAAAGATTCCATTCTGTAAAAAATGCTCATATTTTGAGTTTTGTTGGAGCTGAGAAAAGGGGAAGTGTAAATGAATAGGATAAAATTTGAATGAGAAGTCATTACGCCAATGTTTCTTACCGGAGCGGATAATAAAACACCGGAAGTTAGGCCGCCTTCCATTAAGGGTATGATGCGGTTCTGGTGGCGGGCAATGCATGGATATTTGGACAATGCAGAGTTAAAAGAACGTGAAGGTAAGATGTTTGGAACGAGTGATGAAGATATAGGGAGGAGTAAATTTAGCATACGAGCAATGCATAGTGGTAGCTTGCGCGTAGCATCCTATCTTTCACTTCCGCACAGATCTGCTAAAGCACTCAAGTTTAGGGGGATTTCACCCGACCAAAGTATATTCATCACATTGACCAGCCGGTATTATGGGATTGACGAGTGCGCTGATGTCCTTAAGGCATCTTTGATTTTAGGAGGTTTTGGCAAAAGGGCCCGTAGAGGATTTGGAAGTGCCGGAATTTTAAAGATTGATGAACAGCCTGATAATTTAGACTATAAACTTGAAACTATCTTGGAACTGATTAATCGCATAGCCGGTAATATATACCATATTGACAGCAGTGGGAATGAAATAGAGTTGAAAAATAGTAAGTTAACCACGCAATACGCCTTTTTGAAAGAAATAGTATTAGGTAAAGAATATGGCTCATGGAACGAGCTGGTGAAAACAATAGGTAAAGCATCGCATGAACATGACATAGACGCTCTAGGTTTCATTGGACGCAAGACGCGCTTTGCGTCCCCTATCTATGTATCGGTGTTAAAAAATGAGAATAAATATTTGCCTATAATCTCCAGTTTAAATACTGCCTTTAAGGATAAAAAGATCGATAAAAAAGGACTAAAAGGACAAGATGACTTCAAGGAGGAAATCCTATGAAGAAGTACCTATTTCTATTTACCATAGGTCCGGTTCAATCTTTTATTGTTCAGACTAGGAAAACGCAGGATCTTTATACAGGCAGTTTATTGTTATCCGATTTAATCGATTTTGCCATGAAAGATATTAAGGGCGTAGATGAATTCATCTTTCCGGACAAAAACGCAAAAAGTAAGCCGAATCGGTTTATCTTAATTATAAAATCGGATGATGTAAGCAAAATAGGCGAAGATTTAAGCAATTATGTGCAATCTAAATTTAAAGGTATGGCACTGAAATCCTTTAATTCGTTGGATGAAAAATATAGCGAAGGCTTCATGAATAATTTTCTAAAGCAGATAAAAAATCATCTTCAAGTGAATTGGGTTGCCCTCCGATTGTTGGGCGATAAAAGTGATTATGCGCAGGTTTATAAGGATATTGAATTTAATCTCGGTGCAATAAAGAATGTTCGGAACTTTAGGCAACTTAAAGAGAGAGGACGGAAATGCTCAGTATGCGGCGAAAGAAATGTTTTGTTTTATAAATTAACGGATAAGGAGAGAGAAAATGGCGGATTGGCAAAAAGAAAAAACGATAATCTACTCGAGAAGCTGTATACCGAAAAAGAAAAGGTTATGTTTTTAGAATCTGACAAACAAGGCGGAGAGTTAAGGATGCAGAAAGGTGAAGGACTCTGCGCGGTCTGTTCTACCAAGCGATTTTATAAATCAAACAGTTTTCGGTCCGTTACATGGATAGCCGCAATGGACTGGATTAATAGTATATCGGAAGACAAACAAGATGCTTATAAAAATCTTTTTACGAATTTTGATGAACAGCTTTATTATGCAGAAAATCTGCATAATAAATATCTTGAGGAACATGGGCATTTCAAGAAGAAAAAGTGCTTGAAGGATACAAGTGTGCAATTAAAAGAATTTTACAAGATAAAGGTTAAGGACGAACATGGCGAGGAAGTGGAGATAGGCAAACCGTCTAAATATTATGCCATCATAATGTTTGATAGTGATAATATGGGTAAATGGCTGTCCGGTGATCTTCCAGAGGGCGAAGTAAAAGGATGATTTAATGAGGTTCCATAAAAAAATATCAGAAGAGCTCGATAATTACGCCTCCAGGATAACAGACATAATCCAAGAACCAAAAGGTGAACTTATTTATGCTGGCGGCGACGATGTGCTTGCATTTGTGAATCTGAATTACTTGTTTTCCGTTATAGGAGATTTAAGGGCCGCTTTCCCTAAGTTTGGGAAGTCTGGATTTAAAATTAAACATGATGAAGAATCCTCTATCTCTGCAGGTATTGCAATTGCGCATTATATGACTCCTCTTCCGGAGGTCTTGAAATGGGCGCGAAATATGGAGAGCGAAGCTAAGAAGAAGGACGGTAAAGATGCTTTCGCCATTGCAATCCTGAAGCGTTCCGGCAATATAAGCAAGGCAACGTTTAAATGGCAATATGCATATGCAACTTCGCCCACTACGGATATATTGCAATATCTTGTTAAGTCTTTGCAAACGGATTTTTCAAACACATTTATCACGGGTTTGAAATTAGAATTTGCAAGACTTATGGACAAAAAAGGAAATTATGGCAATAGGCCTCTGGTGAAAACAGAGATAGGGCGATTGATCAAGCGATCGTGTATGATGAAAAAACGCGAGAATGAAGGTGCGGATAAATTTAAGGAACGAAAGGAGGAAGCTATCAGGGAATTAACCGATAAACTGTACGCCTTGTTCAGTGATTCGTTGAGCAATTTTCTTTATATTTTATCTTCGGCAGAATTTATTGAAAGAGGAGGTGACTTGTGATAATAAAGATTAATCCGGTTGATACCCTGCTTTTTAGAGATGGCAAACCGTTTAGTATGGGTGAGAATACCTGGCCGGATACCGTTTTTCCGCCATATCCGTCTGTAATTTACGGCGCTTTGCGAAGTACCTATTTTGCAAATCATATTAATGAACTCGGAAAGGCAAATAGGGAAGATGACCCGACTAAAAAATTAAGAATATAAGGAATTTATTTTTTTGTGGGAGATGATATTTATTACCCTCTTCCTATTGACTGCGTAACGGAGAAAGATAAGCCGGATAACAATGTCGTGTCGATACTATCTATGTCTAAAAATGAAAATGAAAATATAAATAGTTGCCCGACCGATTGGATACTATCCCGCAAAGGCAATAAAAAGGTGGAAAATGTGATTGACAGGCTTATTAGAGGTTCAATGTTTAAAAAATATTTAAAATTAGAAAATACTGCTCAATTTTCAATAATAAAATTGAGCGATTTTATCATATCTGAGCCAAAAATAGGTATAGGAATAGATAAAGGTACCCACACGAGTGAGGAGGGCAGACTTTATCGGGTAGATATGAGAAGATTTAAAAATAGTAATGGTTCAGGTTTAACTATAGCCGCTGACTTAGATGGCTTAGATATCCCGGAAAAAGGGATTGTGAAACTTGGCGGAGAGGGTAAAGCAGCAAGTTATAGCGAATGTGAAGATAATTTTAATATGGATTTTCCGGGATTTAAGCAAGATGAAAAGCTATTTAAGCTTATCATAACTACGAAGGCAATATTTAAAAATGGCTGGTTGCCCGGATGGATAAACGAAGAAACCTTAGAGGGTAAATATAACGGACTTACATTAAAATTACTGACTGCATCCATAGGAAAACCAATAAACATTGGCGGTTTTGATATGAAAAGGAGAATTCCTAAACCTATGTACAAAGCCACGCTGGCGGGAAGTGTATATTATTTTAAAATTATTGCGGGCGATATCAAAAAAGCCTTCAAAGCATTCAATGAAACTGCCATTTCCGATGTATATCCCGAGCAAGGATTCGGAATAGCGTTTGTAGGAAAACTTTAGTAAGGAGGGGTATAACGTATGAAAACCGTTATAACCATAGTTGGAATATCTATATTTACTAATTACGAATCTGAGCGTCCGGGGGTCCATAGTGATTCAATATCAGATCTGGAGTTTTTGCCTTTTGCAAGATGGGATGAATACAGGGAGGATATAAGCGCAATACGAAGGGATATAATCAAATGGGCTAATAATAAGTCTTCTGCCGAGATTAAAAGCCTGATTGAAATAAAGAATAAGTATAAAGATCCGCAGTTGTATGCAATATTATTGACTACCGATACAATTTTATCATACCTAGCGGCTGAGATAATAAAGAAATATTTTGAAAATAATGATGATATTTCAATATGTGATAAGATCACCCGTATAAATTCATTGCAAGTAGAAGATTGCAATGAATTTAAAAAAGGTAGAGATAATCTTATACGTGAGATACAAAAACTGGCAAAAGAGGGATTAGATCCAGAAAAAGACAATGCTAAAAACATATTTAAAAACATTGAGGATAATTATGTACTTAACATTTCGGGCGGATACAAGATAATAATTCCTACCATGACCATTATATCTCAGATATATAAAATGAGATCTTTCTATATCTTTGAAAATAGTCATGATTTAATTGAAAGTGAGCTGATGCCGTTAGGTTTTGATGGTTTTCTTCTTGAAAAACTCTATTTTTCAATTGACATGTTGAAACATCAAAAAAAAGATTACGCGAAAGTCGATCGAGACATAAGGAAGGAACTTGAATCTGCTAATTTCGTTTATAACAATAAGGTAACAGCGTTGGGCGGACTTTTTCATGAGTATGTTCGCTATAATAGAGAAATTAGCGGCAATATCTTAGGGTATTTTGTGGGATACAAGTTATATGAATATTTCCACGAAAGTAAAAAATACAATGATATTAAACATAGTTATTGTGAGGGAAGGCATAGAGAGCTTGATTTTGTACTCAATAATAAAATCATCGTTGAAGTTAAACCGATGGCATCATTTTTAGACGATAGGGCATCAAGGAAGATTCGAGAACAGACAAAAGGGCAAATAGAGCAATATCAAGAAAAGTACAAAGAACACCGACTTTATCTCTACACATCGTATAAAGAAATAACAAGTAAAGATGTAGAAATAAAGCAAAATATAAAAAAATTATATTCTCAGTTAAGTGTTGAGTTTTCAAATATTAAATTTGAATGTTTTGAAGTTTATTGGTCGTTAAAAAAACAAGATTGCAATAATTATCAGGAATTCATGAGGGGCAAATTGGAAAATAAAGACATTACCAGTATAGACACAATAAATTAGGAGGTAAAAAAGGTGTATAAATTAGCTAAGCCGTTTTTTATTATTGCAGAAACGCCGTTTCATGCGGGAAGTGGGCAGGATTTGGGCATGGTTGATATGCCAATTCAAAGGGAAAGGCATACTGATTTTCCTAAAATTGAAGGCTCGGGATTAAAAGGCAGTATCCGTAAAGCCTTTGAGGAATTATTACATGATGTCGCGTTCAAAAAAGCAATCTCCTTGGCATTCGGTCCCGAAGAAGGCGATGCGCATGCAGGCGCCTTTGGCTTTACGGATGCCTGTCTATTGCTGTTTCCCGTAAAATCTATGAAGGGTATTTTTGCGTGGATTACCTGCCCTAAGGTGTTAGATAGATTTAATCTTGATCTCCAACTTGCAAAAGTCAAAAAGATCCCTACGATGCCGGCAGAAAAAAATACACCGAATGGTTGCAAGCTGTTCTTTAAAGACGACAAGATAATCCTTGAGGAATACACATTTGCAATAACTACAGATAAGGATGAAAACGGCGATTGTTCGAAATTTACCGAGTGGCTTTCAGAAAAATTATTCCCAAACGATGACGAACGTGGCTATCAATATGAAAAGATTAAAAAAGATGTCGTGGTATTGTCGGATGATGATTTCCGTGATTTTGTAAATCTTTTTACTGAGGTAACAACAAGAACCAAAATAAACAATGAAACGGGTACCGTTGAGCCCGGAGCGCTTTTTACGGAGGAATACCTGCCAACGGAGACAATTATGTATTCCCTTGCTCTCTCCACGCCTATTTTTAATAAAGATAAAGACATCCTTAGTGCCACAAAAATAGAAGAAATAGAAGAAAAGGAAGAGGGTCTTGTCATGAAATTATTTAGTGAACACATCCCTAAAGTAATGCAGATTGGCGGTAACGCAACCATAGGCAAAGGTATCGTGCAAATAGTAGTTTTGGAGGATAACAATGGGTAATTCAATTACTGTAATAAAGAATCTTGAGCGGGAAAGAGCCAAATTTGCTTTTGATTATGTCAAAAAAATTAATGAGAAACGCAGAATAAAGTTTAAATCGCACGTGCAAAGTTTTCCTATGCTAGTTAAAACAAACGGATTAGGCGCTTCAGTTGTCTTTTTGTTCTCAAAGAGAGATAAAAAGAGGATAATGCGTATAAAGACGTCGGAGAGAGTATTTTCGGCTGATTACAAAAGGACGGCAAATATAAAGATTATGGGATTAAAGAATTGAATAATTTACAGGGTTTGTCGGAGGCAATAATGACAATAGATTCTGCGCAATATCGGGGTTTAACTATAGAAATTTTATCATTTTTTAACTGGCTTAGGAGATTTGCCGAGGGGTTAACGGAGGATAAATAAAATGATTCTTAAAATGGGGCTACCTAAGGATACAATGGAGATAATAAATTACGAAGATATAGACAATGTTAACCTCAAATTGAACAAAGCGGTGCGATATGAAAAAAATGACAAAGATCCTCCAAAGTCCAGATTTATTTTTTTCAAATCAGGTGAAAAAGGGACGCTTATGTCTAATTCGGGTCATGATTCAAGATATGTTAATGGACCGTTATACCGCTACAGAAGCAATATTAAGAAGTTAAATATGTCAATAAAAACGGCAAGATTCAAATCGGATTGGCGCCTCATAGTCGGTCTCGGCAATGAATCAGTACACGAAACATCAATGGCATTACATCATATTTATGGGATACCGTATATTCCTGGTAGCGCTGTCAAAGGGGCAATTAGGAATTATTATATCAATGAGATATTTGAGGATATTGGTTTGAAAGATAGAAAACAAGTTGATATTATCGAAAGGGTGCTTGAGGATTTCAATATCGCAGAGGATAGGAATTTGGATCACGAAGCCTTCAAGAAAAAATTTGCCGGAGATGAAATTTTATTTAGATATTTTAGTGGTAACAATACTGATATTATTAACTTTCAAAATATTTTCGGTACCCCAAAGAAGATTGGCAAGATCATCTTCTTTGATGCCTATCCTTGCAATGGTCATGACGATGGACATTATGAATTCAGTATTAAACTTGATATTATTAATGTTCATTATCCTAATTATTACGGGGGTGATAAGCCTCCGGCAGATTATCAGAACCCCAACCTAATTCAGTTTTTGACGGTGGAAAAAACTATTTTTGAGTTCATGTTAGGTACAAAGAAAAAAGATAACGATATAATTAAAAATGGTAAATTCGAAGGCAAGAATCTACTGGAAGCAGCTTATGAAAATATGCAAAAAACTTTAAGTGAGCATGGCATAGGCGCTAAAACCGCAGTAGGCTACGGATATTTAAACGAAGTCAGTGCGGACAATAAAAGTAATGTTTCGGCGCAGCGGAAAAAGAGCCGCTAATTAATATACTTAGTGGCATAAATAGTGATAATAAAATCAAATCTTAATATAAAATATTAAAATATGGCTAAAATACTTATAGCGTCGCTTGGTACGGGCGCAAAACAAGAAGGTAGATATAAGGTTGCAACATATGAAATTGAAGGGAAATGCTATGAGGAAAGTATTATCGCCAAGGCGCTGTATAATCATATCAAGTTTGATAAGATCTTCATGATTGGAACATCAAAATCGATGTGGGATGCGGTTTATGATGCATTCGGCGGCAAAGATGAACTATCCTTAAAACTGTATAGTAAACAGGATAATGGCGAGATATTAGAAAGCGATCTGCTACCTATTATAGAAATATGGAAAGACAATTTCGGTATGACCGGCTCAAAAATATTTGTTGTCGATTATGGGTTGAATGACGACCAGTTATGGAGCAATTTTGAAACCTATTTTAAGATAGCGGAATATATTGAAAATGATGATGAGATATACCTGGACATAACTCATTCATTTCGATCTCTATCGTTAATGTCTTATATTATGCTTGATTTTATCAAGTCTATGCAGCAAAAGAAATTTACCGTTGAGGCAATATTTTACGGGATGTTTGAATATACCCATGAACCTTCAAATACAAAAAACATTACGCCCATAATAAATTTAAAGATTTTATTTGAAATTAATGAATGGATAAAAGCAATATCGGCATTTAAAAATTATGGCAGAACCGAATTGATAGCTGAAAATTTTAATAAATTATTAGGAAAGGATGATGAAATAACAAAATACTTTTCTAGATTTTCCGAGAATATCTCCATTGCGAATCTTGCCGCAATTAAATCCTTCGTAAGTAGGGTAAAAAATAAATTATCTACTCTCGAGAAATCAAATTATTTTATAACTAAAACAATCTTAAAAGATCTGATCGAATTTGTAGCAAGAATGGACAAAAAATATTTATCCGATTTTCAGCTTGAAATGGCAAAATGGTTTCGTGAAAGTAAAAATTATGCGATGAGCTATATAGTTTTGACAGAATCGATCGTTTCCAGAGTATGTGAGATAGAAGGCATTGGTTTAGAATCGGAACAGGATAGGGGAGAAGCAAAAAAACAACTAAGTAACAAGTCTGAATATAAGCTCCTAAAAGGAAGGCATATAACATTAAACAAAGTGAGGAACAATATTGCCCATCAGCTGTCTGGCAGGGATACATGCATAATCAGTGATATTAAGAACCTAGAGAAAAGTATAGACAATATTGAAAAAGAGTTCCAAAACCTGGGCAGGATAATAGGTTGATTGTTATTAGGCGTATCACAAATTACGGAGGGAAATCACTATAGTGAAGCGTTCTATTTATATATTTTCCAATGGGAGATTAAAACGAAAAGATAGTACACTATTTTTTGAGGATGAAAAGGGTGCTAAAAGATTTATTCCCGTTGAGAATACAAATGAGATCTTTAGTTTTGGCGAGATAGATCTTAATACAAAAATATTAAATTTCCTTTCACAAAAGGAAATAATCCTTCATTATTTTAATTACTACGGCTATTATGCGGGCACCATTTATCCGCGTGAGCACTATAATTCAGGGTTCATGATATTAAGACAGGCTGATTATTACATGAATAATGAAAAAAGAGTATTCATTGCAAGTGGATTTATCAAAGGAGCTGCAAAAAATTGCCTAAAGATACTAAAATATTACGAAAGACGCGGCAAAATGCTCAATGATGTGGTAAAAGAAAGTGAACGTTTATTGTCCACACTTGAGGAACAAACTTCGATAGAGCAATCTATGGCCATTGAAGGTCAGTTAAAACAGACCTATTACAAGGGTTTTGATGCCATAATTGAGGATGAAGATTTTAATTTTTCGGGACGCAGTAGACGTCCACCTAAAAATTTTATCAATGCAATGATCAGTTTTTCTAATTCGTTGATCTATTCTTACTGTCTTAGTGAGATTTACCAGACTCATCTTGATCCAAGAATAGGTTATCTGCATTCGACAAATTTTAGAAGATTTACGCTTAATCTTGACGTAGCAGAGATTTTTAAGCCTATAATTGGGGATAGAACTATTTTTGCTCTAGTCAATAAAGGTATCATCACACATACTGATTTTGAAAAGGCATTAGACGGAATTGTATTGAATGACAAAGGAAGGAAGAAATTTCTTACGCAAATAGAAGAAAAGTTAAAGCAAACCATTAATCATTCAACCTTAAAAAAACAGGTTAGTTACAGGAGATTAATAAGGCTTGAGTTGTATAAATTGGAAAAACATTTAATGAATGAAAAGGAATATAAACCGTTTGTTATGGATTGGTGATATGTTTATTATTTTGTACTATGATGTGGGCGAGAAAAGATGCGCAAAAATGCTTAAAACATGCCGAAAATATATTCAATGGGTACAAAATTCCGTATTTGAAGGTGAAATATCAGTGGCAAAATATGAAAAGTTAGTATATGAAATCAATAGGATCATAAAACTTAATGAAGGTGATTCTGTGATTGCATATCAATTTAGAACAACAAAATATACAAAGAGATTAGTTTATGGCAAAGACAAAAAGGATGATATCCAATTTATTTAATTTATTCACATACAAACCTTCATCAAGTTTTATTGTTTTTCAGATTAAGAAGACAAATCCGTTTTGTTAAAATGTAGTTGCATAGGATTGTAGGTTAGAATTTATGACGGGAAAGGATGACAATTTTTCGTATAAGTGTATAAAACAATGTCCGTATATCAGCAGAGATTCTTAATAATAGATTAAAAGATTTTTCTGTTGATCCCTGCTAGTGCTAAAATCCCCGGAGTTCGACAGAAAAATAAGTACAAAAAAGCTTGAATATTTATAAGAATTCCTATATCATATAGATGTACATATTAACAACGGCGTTTTTATTGCTGTTTTTACTCTACCTATAAGGAATTGAAACCAGAAAAATTGATAGTACAGATTTATTATTTTGTCAGTTTTTACTCTACCTATAAGGAATTGAAACACTACATTTATCGGGAAAATCAAAGGTAAAATCGAATGTTTTTACTCTACCTATAAGGAATTGAAACTCGATAAGCATACACGGGAAAGGCAAATCATTTGCGTTTTTACTCTACCTATAAGGAATTGAAACGCAAATCGCCCATTAAGGGCTTAACCGCCTGCTTCGTTTTTACTCTACCTATAAGGAATTGAAACGCTTGCCTACCTGCCTGCTTACCTACCTGCTTCTATATGTTTTTACTCTACCTATAAGGAATTGAAACATATTTTTTTTACTACGTTTTGATACATAACAATAAGTAGTTTTTACTCTACCTATAAGGAATTGAAACATATTTTTTTTACTACGTTTTGATACATAACAATAAGTGTTTTTACTCTACCTATAAGGAATTGAAACAGATCTTTAAAAATTCTGAAAATGCGCTCCATGTAAAGTTTTTACTCTACCTATAAGGAATTGAAACTTTACGAAGACTATGTTGCAGGTGCTCGATATGTTCTGTTTTTACTCTACCTATAAGGAATTGAAACCTATAGGTATCTACATTAGTTTTTTCAAATGTATGTAGTTTTTACTCTACCTATAAGGAATTGAAACTGCTAAAATAAAAGTACAAGGTTTTAAAAAGTGTAGGTTTTTACTCTACCTATAAGGAATTGAAACTGAGTCGGATAGTAGGCTCATGGCATTTTTTAAATCGTTTTTACTCTACCTATAAGGAATTGAAACGCGATCAAGGCTAAAGTATGTCTCTTTAGCCTTTGAGTTTTTACTCTACCTATAAGGAATTGAAACATACTTTGAGCAGGCGTTAGTTACTTTGCCGCTAAGTTTTTACTCTACCTATAAGGAATTGAAACTTATTTCCTTGATGAGCTTCTCATCAAGGTTCAGGGTTTTTACTCTACCTATAAGGAATTGAAACAATGGTAAACTTGCCATTTACGAAGACTATGTTGCAGTTTTTACTCTACCTATAAGGAATTGAAACTTCATCGAAATTATAAAGAAAGAAATCGAAGATTTTGTTTTTACTCTACCTATAAGGAATTGAAACTGTTAAGGGTTGCGTAAGGGAACTCCAAATATTTTCCGTTTTTACTCTACCTATAAGGAATTGAAACGCGTGAGCATAACAATTTATCCCTGCATAACGTGGAGTGGTTTTTACTCTACCTATAAGGAATTGAAACTATATGAAATAAAAGTTTGTGTTGGCATATGACTAGCGTTTTTACTCTACCTATAAGGAATTGAAACACTGACCAAGATGTCGATAGGTATGCGACCCTGTTGGGTTTTTACTCTACCTATAAGGAATTGAAACTTTTTAAAGGCAATTTGTTTTTTAACTCTTTCGCTTGAGTTTTTACTCTACCTATAAGGAATTGAAACAGTTTCCCGAGCCCTCTCTAATGTAATGTTTTCCCTTGTTTTTACTCTACCTATAAGGAATTGAAACCAGTTGGATTGGCCGGTTCGATAATATTGAAACGCTGTTTTTACTCTACCTATAAGGAATTGAAACCCTCAATGTTTTGAGGCAGGCTACTAAAACCTTTATGTTTTTACTCTACCTATAAGGAATTGAAACATAGAAAAAGCATCTTATATTAGTGCTAACATTCCATGTTTTTACTCTACCTATAAGGAATTGAAACGCGTGTCAAGATAATCCGCCAGCTGTTTCAAGCTGAGTTTTTACTCTACCTATAAGGAATTGAAACTTTGTGCCCACCCTGATGTTTGGGCGGTTAAATTAGCGGTTTTTACTCTACCTATAAGGAATTGAAACAAATTCTCCGTACTCTACCCCGGAACTAATCCGGGAAGTTTTTACTCTACCTATAAGGAATTGAAACGGAAGGAAAATAGCAGTACCTTTCTGGCTTCGATAAGTTTTTACTCTACCTATAAGGAATTGAAACCATATTAACCATTTTTTTACTAATTTTTCCTGAATTGTTTTTACTCTACCTATAAGGAATTGAAACTTAGCTCAAACCCCACTAGATGTGCTAGAGAGCGGAGTTTTTACTCTACCTATAAGGAATTGAAACGTCGAGTATGGTACGCATTATATATTTTGTATCTAGTTTTTACTCTACCTATAAGGAATTGAAACTGGAAATTGTTGACGCAGGCAGAGAGGGGTTATTTCTGGTTTTTACTCTACCTATAAGGAATTGAAACTCGGTCTCTTCGACCTCTTCAGGTGGGGTCATTCTTGTTTTTACTCTACCTATAAGGAATTGAAACTCAATCTTATACAAGCCTCGTACATCCTACCATCCCGAGTTTTTACTCTACCTATAAGGAATTGAAACAAATCTTTTTTAGACGTATTTCTTCGTGGTCTAAAAGTTTTTACTCTACCTATAAGGAATTGAAACTGTTTCTTTTATATGCATTTTATGCGACATTTCTGTGTTTTTACTCTACCTATAAGGAATTGAAACAATATTTTTAGTAATTCTTCTTCTTTCATTCTGACCCGTTTTTACTCTACCTATAAGGAATTGAAACTGGAAATTATTACGTAAATAGTGGGGTCGTAAGCCTCGTTTTTACTCTACCTATAAGGAATTGAAACCTCCCCACTAAGCCTAATCCGCTACCAATTTCACCCACGTTTTTACTCTACCTATAAGGAATTGAAACTTTTTTTTTGTTAACCTGCTGATATTGTTAAAACACCGTTTTTACTCTACCTATAAGGAATTGAAACATATTATCCGGCTAGAACAGCCACGCCTAATGCTAGCTGTTTTTACTCTACCTATAAGGAATTGAAACTTTATTTCCAAACTAAATGTTATGTTTGGAAAATAATGTTTTTACTCTACCTATAAGGAATTGAAACTTAGCATAGGTGGTATAAAAAATATTAAGACTATCAGTTTTTACTCTACCTATAAGGAATTGAAACTTACAACATTTATTTCTAATTCTTTTCCTACTTTTTCGTTTTTACTCTACCTATAAGGAATTGAAACAAACCAAAAAGGGGCTCGCCTTCATCATCATACCCCTTGTTTTTACTCTACCTATAAGGAATTGAAACATATCATAACTTATCAGATATGGTAAAGCAATCTGAGTGTTTTTACTCTACCTATAAGGAATTGAAACGCAGGATTGGCACTTGGGGGGCGTACGTCCTTCAGGTGTTTTTACTCTACCTATAAGGAATTGAAACAAGTGTAACAAATTTATTGGCTAATTTTCCTTTTACGTTTTTACTCTACCTATAAGGAATTGAAACTAACAAGATAATTAGATTGGTCAAAATGACCCTTTACGTTTTTACTCTACCTATAAGGAATTGAAACTCATATCGGTAAAATAATTATATTCATCATTAGAATAGTTTTTACTCTACCTATAAGGAATTGAAACGAAGGAAATTTGACTGCTACCCATACTAAATAGGGGTGTTTTTACTCTACCTATAAGGAATTGAAACGTCTGATAAACAGAATTTAGTCCGCTTTCTAGCACATGTTTTTACTCTACCTATAAGGAATTGAAACGTCTGATAAACAGAATTTAATCCGCTCTCTAGCACAGTTTTTACTCTACCTATAAGGAATTGAAACATATCATAACTTATCAGATAGGGTAGGGCAATTTGACCGTTTTTACTCTACCTATAAGGAATTGAAACACCAGTTAAGAATGGTGTTTGGGGGCACGATGTTTTTCGTTTTTACTCTACCTATAAGGAATTGAAACGAGGGAGTCATCTTGACAGCAGGAGACCTTATGACCCTAGTTTTTACTCTACCTATAAGGAATTGAAACTCAAAACATCTTTTTGATAATGTCTGCGGAATAAATCGTTTTTACTCTACCTATAAGGAATTGAAACATATCATAACTTATCAGATATGGTAGCGCAATTTGACGTTTTTACTCTACCTATAAGGAA